>OCPI01000030.1_pt1 | contig 131072 bp, 106 predicted proteins | sample 1476291 | NCBI WGS metagenome assembly OCPI01 (sample SAMEA2580054, study PRJEB22360) | human gut metagenome | reverse complement strand
GTCGCCGCGCTTCTTGCCTTCTTCCTGGGTGCCTTAGGTATTCACAACTTCTACTTGGGCTACACGGCTAAGGGAATCATCCAGCTGGTTCTGACGATCACCGTCATCGGTGCGTTCATCTCCGTTATCTGGGCGTTCATTGAGTTCATCATGATCATCGCCCGCTCGGGGTCTTACGCCTACGACGCTCAGGGCCAGCCCCTGCAGTGACCCCCTGAGGCTATTGTCGCGGCGCTGAGTATGCGAGAATGGCACCATGCTGCTCAGTGATCGCGATATTTCAGCAAGTCTTGATAGCGGACGTATTCAATTGGATCCGCTTGATCGCTCGCTGATTCAACCCGCAAGTATTGACGTGCGTTTGGATCGACTCTTCCGCCTCTTCGATAATCACCGCTATCCGGTGATCGATCCCGCTGCCGATCAATCTGACCTGACCCACAGTGTGGACGTGGGACCGGACGACCCCTTTGTGCTGCACCCTGGTGAGTTTGTGCTGGGCGCAACCTATGAGCTGGTGACACTGGGTGACGACATCGCTGCGCGCCTAGAAGGAAAGTCTTCGCTGGGGCGCTTGGGCCTGCTTACGCACTCAACCGCTGGCTTCATTGATCCCGGCTTCTCTGGCCACGTCACCTTGGAACTGTCGAATACTGCGACCATGCCGATCCTGCTCTACCCGGGCATGAAGATCGGCCAATTGTGCTTCTTCGACCTGTCCTCGCCCGCCGAGCACCCCTACGGCAGTGAAGGCCTGGGTTCGCACTACCAGGGCCAGCGTGGGCCGACGCCCTCGCGTACTCACCTTCGTTTTAGTCGCACCCGTATCGAGCGTTGATCGTGGGCCAAGAAGCATCGCTGCCTCCCAAACGCCGGTCGTTTCGTGAGCGTTTGGAAGCTGCTCCTGCTGGGCAGGCCCATGATTCCGCACGAGGTGTTCAGTCCTCGCTGAGCCAGACGGCTTCGCACCCTTTGACTGAAACCTCGATGACCTCGGTCGGGGGGATGCGTGCTTTCGATACCGCGCTGCGAGTAAATGGCACCGGCGAGATTCGCCTTGATGACCATGTTGCGCGCGTATCTATGGGTACCAGCTCCGCTGCGCGTGAGGTTTTGCCGCTTCCTGTTGAGTTGGGACTGGCGAATCACCTCTTCTGCGTGGGCGCGTCGGTTGAAGATGATGAGCTTGAGGCCTTGGCTGTTTCCGCGTGGGACGAGGCCCATTGGGTTGCGCCCGGCCGCCTGCACCTTCGCGGGGGAGTAGAGCTTTCTGGCCCTTGGGCGCTTCCCGTTAACGTTCGAGGCCCACTTGGTTTGGGTGCAGATTTCACTCACGCGTGGGTTGTAGAGTGTGAGCCGATGCGCGGGGAGCCCGCACCGCCTGAGCTTGCCGCGAGTGACCGCTGGGCTGCGGCTTTCCCGGAGGGATTGCCCGTTGGCCTCGAATATCAGGTCTTGCTGGTGCTGGAGCGGATGGCTCGGCGTTTGGCCGGGGCTGTGCGCATTGCCGGAAGCGGCGTTGTCATGGAGCCCGATCCTGATTCCGCAGTGTCCTTGGCCGTGTATTCATCGCGTTGGGTGGGTCCCGCTGAGCTTGCCGAGGCCTTGGCTGAGGCTTTCCCAGAGACAATTGATTCGCGTGAGTTGGTTGCTGGTGCGAAGGGAGAGCCTTCCCGCCAGAGTCGTCGCGATGCTGAGGCTGAACGAGAGCTGCGTTCTGTGGTGCATGAGTTGAGTAATGAGTTGCGAGAAGCCCTAGCACGAGATCGTGAACATGCACTCAGTGCTGAACAAGTTGTTGACGGTTTTGCTTTGCTCAGTCCTATTGGGAATCAGTCGATCATGATGGTTGAAGTGCATCAGGTTGAGCAGGTTCCTCATGTTTTGCGCTGGGAGGAATGGGCGCAGGGAGCGGTTATTGAATATCGACTGCGGTGGCTTCCTAAGGGAAATGTTGAGGTTCCTGAGAATATCGTCACTCGTTCCGAGCGTTTGGAGCGTATGCGTTCGACTCGCGATATAGAGTCTGCAGCAACAATTATCCTTGGAATTGCAGGCGGAGCTGTGGTTGACGAGGATGATTTCCTGGTTTCTTTATGAGATGTTTATGAATGAAATCTGAATAAATTTTGCTGAGAAAACACTAGGAATTTAAGCCTGAATAGCTGTAATATATTCTTGAATCTATCAATCTTCGGATTTTTGGAGTTTTCCCTATGACAACTCTCCGCACTAAGCGCGCGGTTTCTGCGCTCGCAGCGCTGACGCTTGCGGTTGGTGGCATCGGTGCTGTTGAGATCTTCTCTGACGCTGCCGCTCCCGCCGCTCATGCCGCAACCTGTCCGGCGCCCACCACGGATATCACGTCGAAAATGACTGTTGGCCAGCCTGAACTGGTTGACGACAATGGAAATGCAACGACGAACCTTACCGAAGGTCAGACTCTTGGTTTCAAGGTTAAGTGGTCGACCAGCTCGAAGGTCACCGCAGGTCAGTACTTCCAGTACAAGCTTTCGACTAAGTCTGCGAACCCGATTGCTCCCTTCACCTTCGATGTGAGGTCTGCATCGGGCAGCGTGATTGGCTGCGCAACTTGGGGATCAGATGGCACTGTCAAGGTTGTCTTCAACGAAGCAGCTGAGGGTGCGGCATCTTGGGATGGCTGGGTTGTTACCCGCTCGCGCTTGACCATGGAAGCCAAAGAAACGGGAGGCACGCAGCCCTTCCATCTGACCGACACCAAGTTTGTTGACGTTAACATCAAGAAGGGCGTCGGTGTTGGTGATGGTTTCCGTAAGGATGGTTTCTGGACCTTCCCCGGTACCGTTTACAACAAGAGCCGCACCATCTCTTGGCGCGTGACCATTCCCGGTGGCTCTGCAGGTCTGAAGAACGTGACCTTTACCGATAACTCTGAAGACACCAAGTGGGACTTCGACTGCACCGATCTGACGAACCAGTTGAAGACCGATGTCAAGAACTTTAAGCTTCTTGCAGCTGTTGGTGGCGCAAACTACGGCGGTGCGGACCTCTCTAACGGCTCGCTCCGTCAAAACGCAACCATCACCTGTGACGCAAACGCGCTCAAGATTCAGATTCCTGAGATTCCTGCGAACCAGTTCGCGGTCTTCACTCTTTACGGTCGCGTTGAGAACCTGGTGAACGGACGCTACTGGAACACTGCAAACATTGAGGCTCCGGGCACTCCGGGTGCATCAACTGCAAGTCAAAAGCTGGTCTACGGTGCTGATGCTGAAGCAGAAGCAAAGCAGGTCTTCTCGATTGCTAAGAAGGTCGATGATTCTGCCGCAGCGCTGACCGAGAACCCGGACTTTACTTTCGAGGTCACCCTGAAGGGCCCCGGTGTTGACCGGACTGAAACGGTCACTGTGAAGAAGGGACAGACCTACACCTACCCGGATAAGCTGCCTATCGGAACAAAGGTCACTATCAAGGAAAAGAACCTTCCTGATGCAAGTGTTCTGTGGGATAACGCGACCTCCGGTGTCTTCAGTGAAGCTGATGGCATCACCTTGGGTGCGGACAAGAAGACCGCAACTCTGACGGTTAACCCTGAAAAGGACTACACCGCAACAGTCACCAACGTGACCAAGCCGAAGCCCTCTCCGACGCCGTCGACCACGACACCGACGCCTTCGCCGACACCTTCGACGACGACACCAACCCCGTCTCCGACGCCGTCGACCACGACTCCGGCTCCGAAGCCCACTCCGTCCACGACGACTCCGGCTCCGAAGCCCACCCCGTCGACCACGACACCGGCTCCGAAGCCCACCCCGTCGACCACGACACCGATGCCGAAGCCCACCCCGTCGACCACGACTCCGGCTCCGAAGCCCACCCCGTCCACGACGACTCCGATGCCGAAGCCTACCCCGAGCATCACCACGCCCGAGCCGTCCCCCTCGACCACCACCTCGGTGCCTCCCGCACCCTCAGAGTCGAATCCTCCTGCGGTTCCGCCGACCACTCCGGATAAGCCGAAGAACCCCAAGTCTTCCCTGGCAAAGACCGGTGCAGACAGCGGAATTCTGCTGGGCCTTGGAATGGCAGCATTGATCGCCGGTGGCGCTGCAGTTGCAACGCGTCGCAAGATGGGCTGAACCATCTAGCGCACTGACGCTATAACGCTGGTCCCGGTGGCGAGAAATGAACTGCGCCCCGAAACTTGGACGCGTTTAATGGTAGCTGTTATGCGGCTTCCTGTAGGGCCTGATCCCGGTATTCTGCCGGGGTCAGGCCCTTGAGCTTTACTTGGCGTCTTACCGTGTTCCAGTGCGTGATGTAGGCGTCGAGGTCGGCTTTGAAGCTCTCGAAGGTCTGCCATTCTTGGCCGCGGAAGAATTCGTCCTTGAGGTGTCCGAAGACCTGTTCGGTGGCATCATTGTTCTCGTTATTGCCCTTTTCATGGGAATCGCGGAGAAGATATCCAGTATGCCGAGCGGCGACAACTAAGGGTCGTCGCCCGGCCGCGTCCGCCAGCGTGAAGTTGCCCCGGCCTCGTCCCCGGTGTGAGCGTCAGGGCCACCGGTCGGGCACAATGGACCCATGATGCCCCCCACTGACCCCGCGCGTTATGCGGGCGCTGACCTGCGTCTGGCTGCCGTCGACATGGACGGCACCCTCCTGGACGACGACAAGAACTTCCCGCCCGGCATGGACGAGCTGCTCGACCAGATGGACGCGCGCGGCGTCACCTTCGCGCCCGCGTCCGGCCGCCAGGTGTGGACCCTCATCGACATGTTCCCCGGGCGCCCCGGCATGACCGTCATCGGCGAGAACGGCGGAATCGTCATGCGCGACGGCGTCGAGGTCTCCTCCAGCCCCCTCGATGCCCCCACTATGCGCGAGGCAGTCTGCCTCGTCCGCGAAGCTACCTCGGGTCCGGATGGGATCGACGGCGGCCTGGTCATGTGTGGCAAGCAATTCGCCTACGTTGAGCGCACTGACGACCGCTTCGTCGACGGCGTTCTGCCCTACTATCACCGCACGAAGCGTGTCGACGACCAGATCGCCATCATCGACGGTATCGAGGCCGGCGAGATCGATGACGCGATCGTCAAGCTCGCGGTCTTCGTCCTCGGCCCGGTTGAGGCGCTCGCGGAGGCGACCCTGGCCAATTTTGCCGATACCCACCAGTACGCGATTTCCGGCGCGAACTGGGCGGATCTGCAGATTCGAGGCGTCGACAAGGGGAGCGCCGTGCGCGACCTGCAGCGCTTCCTCGGTGTTGACCGCTCTCAGACCGCCGTCTTTGGCGACGCCGGTAACGACCTGTCGATGATGAGCGAGGGGGACCTGTCCTTCGCGATGGCCAACGCCTCGCAAGATGTCCTCGAGGCCGCTCGCTTCATCGCCCCCTCCAACAACGAGGCCGGGGTCGCCCAGGTGCTGCGGACCCTCCTCGGGTGAGCGCATCGCGCGGCCTCGGTGCCCCCTTGATAGGGTGGAGGCCTGACACGATCGCCGGACGGAGAACGCCATAACTGACCACACCGGTCCCGCATCTGCGCCTGACAAACGAGTGTTGCGAACGATGCACAGGCTGTCCTTGTTCTGCGCACTCACCGGACTTGCGGTGCTGATCGGGGGTTTCATCGTCCTGTCGACCTCGGTTTTTGACGAGATGAGTGCCCGTGCTCGCCTCGTCATTCCCGGTGAGTTTGCGGTGATGAGCGACGATGAGTTCATCCGTTCTGTCCTGCCCGTAGCCGGCGTCGCGGGGGCCATTCATCTGGCGGGTGTCATCGCCGGGTTCGTGGGGCGAAGGTACGCCGAGGAGCGCGCGGAGCTTGGGCGCTGCGCGCTGGGAGTGGGTGTGAATGCTTTCTTCCTTGGCTGCGCCGGCATCATCCCTGCCGTGGGCCTTACTGACAGCCCAGGCAGTCTCGCTGTTCTCCTCGCTGTGTGTGGCGGTGCGGTCCTGTCTGCGTGTTTCTCCCTGTTCGAACGCTTCTTTAGCAGCGCGGGTGCGAAATCGGTTGGGGTGGGTGTCGCGGGCTTGCTGATGATGGGTGGAGCGATGCTTGTCGGCCTGGTTGCGGCGGTCCACTACGTCGCTACGGCGTTGGAAGACCCGTTCTTGCCCGGCCTGATTGTCGTGGCCGTCTGCTTCTACATGTCCGTCCCGGCGGGCCTCGTCCAACTTGCGGGCTTGATCATGGGAATACGTGCGCGTCGGCGCGCTGACAGCGAGGCTGAGCGGGCACTCGCCACGTGGGGAATAGTCCTGAATGTGCCCCTGTGCTGGTGCGTGCTTTTCCTCCCCCTGCTGGTTCTCATCTGAACCTGCCCGTCGCTTTGCTGGCGATGGTCGAGGTGTCGCCTTTTCGTTGTAATATCGGGCCTGCGCTCGCCTGAGGAGGCCGTCGCTGCGCGCGCTTGTGGGGTGAGCGTGTTTTGCATGGGAGTTGCCTTGTTGTTAGTCTCAATTCTTGAAAGACTTTTCGGTACGGGGGATGTGTGGGTTCTTCACAGTCTCGTTGCCGTATGTCGGTGCAATAAAGGAGGAACCTAGTGAGCACCCCTTATCCTCAGCAGCCTGCGGGGCAGCCCGCGCAGCCTGTGAAGCGTCGCGTGTCGTACAAGCTGGCGGGCATTTTGTCTGGAATCGGGGCACTGCTCGCCGTCTCTCCCTTCCTCGCCGGGTTCGTCATTGAGCTCATCCCGGGCGACCACGGAGACGGTGGAGACGGCCTGTACTGGTTCCCGGTCGGGATGATTTTCTACGTTTTGCCGTTTGGCCTCATCCTCATCGTTGCAGGCATCGTCGCCGCTATCGTCTCAGCAGTGATGAACTCTTCGTCGAGGAGCTGATCCCGTCAGACGACAGGCCCCGCGCAGCCACCGAACTGAACTGCGCACCGGGACTGTGTTTTATCCGGGGGGCGGAGTAGTGATACCCCTTGAATCTTCAGGGAGCTTCTCGATGCCCTACATGGCCTTACCCTGAGGTGGATACAAAAACACCGTCAGCAGGGTGTAAAAACCCGTCTGACGGTGTTTCCGTATGTCTTAAAGCGGAAGAGAGCTCAGCTACTTTCGCGATTGCGAGGAAGGGGAGGTCCAGTAGTCCTCGTCATCCCAGTGGTCGTCCTGGGAATCCTGGTCATCTTCGGCGTAATCAGCGTAGCGTGCGTACAGATCGTCTTCGTCTGTCTGCTCTTCGCTATGCGACTCATGCCCGGCTGCAAGCTCCCTTTGGAGTGCATCCAGGTCGGTGTCAGGGCTGAAATACTTCAGCTTGCGTGCGACTTTCGTCTGCTTGGCCTTTTGACGGCCGCGCCCCATGGCGTCGACCCCCTCTACTTCGGTCGGGTCCGCACAAGCGGTGCCCTAGGTGTTCAAAATGTTTCGTGGGAACATCATACCTAAAAACGATGCCCGATCCCCACCCGAAGTGTTGGATGGGGCCAAATTACGCCTTCAGCGGGAGTTTCGAGAAGCCGAACGCCTCACGCGCGAAGTAATACGCCACGCAACAAGACCGACAACCGCCACGACAGAGCACGCGGCAATTCCCAGAGTACGAATCGCGTCAGTGTCACCTTCTCGTGCCAGTTCCCAAGTTGAGCGAGCGCGTTCCTTCAGCTCTTCAACCTTTGCCTGAGCATTCTGCTTTGCCTGCTCAATCTGGTACGAAGGGTGAAGTTGTGTCACAAGCTGATCAACCGTGTTGGTGAGCTCAATACGCGTCATACGTAGCTGGGCTTCAATCTCATCTGCGCTCAGGTCCGCTGGAGTCTGCTCGTTGCTCACTTTTGGGCCCCTTTCTTCACGGCATCCACATCTTCCTTCAGGCCCTGCTGGGGTGCGGGAATGTGCTGGCTGGACTTCTTCAGCTTCGAGATGCCAACCAGAGCGAAGATGATCACGATCAAGAAGATCACCCCGCACACAATGAGTGACGCTGCCCAAGCGGGAAGGACCAAAGCCAGCGCAAGCTCTGCGCTGTGCAGAAGCCATCCCAAGCCGTAGAGGGCGAAAACGCCCGCAACAGCAAGTGCGATGATCCCCGCTTTTGTGAAGTTGAGGAAGGTCATCGCCTTGGTCTTCGTCAGTTCAATTTCTCCGCGGATGAGCGTGGAGATTTGCGCCGTCATACGGCCGAAAAGCTCGCCAATGCTGGGGGGTTTGGGCTCAGACGGAACCTGCCCCAAAGAGGGACGGTAATTACTCATACCTTCATCGCTTCCTACGAAGATGGGCACCGAAGTGCAGTCACTCTTTAATTTTGACACGAATACGTGTCACTTAGCATCCGACTCGGGTGCAGAATCCTCATCCGGTATTACCGAACCGGGGAGCTCGCCCAAGATTTTTTGTGCGTGTTCGATCAGTGCGAGTTCCTCGGGGCTTGCCTCAGAAGCGGCAGGTAAATCTTCGTTCAGTTGTTCTTTGAGTTCATCACCCAATGAAGCGCGCGCCTGATCAATGCGATGGAAACGCTGTGCCTCAGCAATTGCGGCGAGAGCAATCTCTGCGGTCTCAGGATTGTCATCCCACTGTGAAGTCACTGGCTCGGGGAGCGGAGAGTCTGCTGTGCGCACAACCCGAGTAGTCAGCGGGTGCCAATTGGGCGTGATTGCGGGCTCCTCTTCCTCGATCTCCGAGGCCGAGCTAGTTTCCTCGTGACTGCTCTCCTTCGCAGGGCGGGCTTCCTCTTCTGACGCCTCGTCATCTTCGTGGGCGAGGTTGGGGGCAATGGTCGCCGAGTCGGTGTGAGCTGCAGAGGTGGCACCGGCGGGGGAGTTGGCCTCGTCGCTGGGGGAAGGAGGGGGAAGAATCGGATCGCCCGCGCGTGGGATCGGTCCAAGGTAGGAGGAAGGGTCTTCGTTGATCGCCTCGTAGGCCATGCGGATGAATTGCGCATCAACCTTTTCGGTGTCTGCGGCGACCGCACTATTCGCAATGATGAGAAGGCGGTCGGCATGCTCGGCAGCTTGGGCAAGATCGGTAAAGAAAACGACGCACGCGCCGCTGGAACGCAGGGGCGTAAGAGCATCGAAGAACTCGTCAAGGAAATCACCCTGGTCGACATCGGCGGGAAGGTCGCTAATAATCACCAGGTTTGCGCGGTACACGATCGCGCGCAACACCTGGAAATCCAGCAATTCAGAGGCTGAAAGATCACTGGCGGAACGCGTGAGATCGATGTTCAGGCGAGAGGCCGTTGACTCGATGACCTCGGGATCAAGGGTTTGCCCCATCGTTGCGCACGGAATCACCAAGTTTTGGAGGAGCGTGAGGGAGGGGTTGAGGACTTCGTCCGGGCTGATCAGGGTAGTCCTGCTGCCCGTGGGCATCCACACCGAACCTTCATCAAGCGGGCTGATGCCAGAAAGGACGCATGCGACATGATGGCGGCGCGCAGCCTGGGGGTCGAAAACAGCGACCGTTGAATCGGCGCGGAAAGCAAGATCTGAGCGGTCTAGGTAGTGAGCCTGGGTTGAGGGATCAATAATGGTTGCACTTCGAGCGAAATAGACGACTTTGCCCCCAGCGGTGCCGGCAGCGGTGCCCTTACGTGTTTGCCACCAGTGACGCTTGGGTCGGGGGGCGACAAATGCTGCGCGTTCTTCAGCAGTGGGAGCGTGAGTTGTCATGCTCCAATTGTGCCAACAGCCTTGCGAATTGATGCCGCGCGCGCGCCGAAAGTGGCGTTTTATTGCGGAAGAACTGAGGCGAAAATGCGATCGATGCGCTGTTGCAAAAGAGGGGTGAGGCTTTCGTGGATACGTTGACGTGGCATGGTTGCCAGGGGCTCCAGAGCAATGATGTAGCGCATGGTGACTACGCCGTACAGCATGGAAAGGATGATCTCGAGCTCCTCGCCAAGGCGTCGAGCACGTTCAGGGTCCGCGGCAAGGAATTGACTGATCTGCTCTAAGACATCGCTTCGGATGTATGTGCGGAAGCGCTGGGAGGTTGAGGTATCAGTAATCAGTGCGCGCATGAGTGCCAAGAGAGTATCTGAAGTCAGCGTGTGCTCGTAGAGGTCCAGGATGTAGTCGACTAAGCGCGTGGCAGCTCCCTGTGGGCCTGGGGTGAGAAGTGCGATGATCTCCGAGGCCGGGTCGAGGGGAAGATCCATGCAGGCGCGGAAAAGTTTCTGCTTAGTTCCGAAATAGTAGGTGATGAGCGCGGGGTCGCACTCGGCTCCTCGGGCAATTGAACGCAGGGTTGTGTGGTCGTAACCCTGCGTGACGAATTCGCTTCTAGCAACTGCAATGATGTGCTGTTTGATTTCGCCTCGGCAGGCGCTGGGGCCACGGTGGATTTTAGATACGGATGATGTTGCGTTATTTGAATCGAAAATTTCAACACCTGATGAAACTTCGAGGTCATTTGTCAGGGAACCTGAAGGCGCTTTTCGCTGTTTTCCCGCCGTTGGTTGATGCATCGTCGCCATGAGCTCAGTCTAATTTCAACAGTTTGGAAATTAGAAATCTGCGTCATAGTTTCGCAGCATGGATACGCAGATCATTGAAGGCTCGCGTCTACACGTCGAAAGCACGCCGGATCACCCGTGCCAGCTTGGTATTGACGTGGGGTCAACGACGGTCAAAGCCGTTGTCTTGGATGGCAATCGAATCCTCTTCTCCGACTATCGCCGCCACAACGCAGATGTTCGCGCCGAACTCGGACACCTCCTCGAAGACATCGAGGACATCTACCCAGGACTTGTCGTCCAAGCCGCGATCACCGGTTCTGGCGGCCTGACGACAGCCCGCGCAATGGGCATCCCCTTCGTTCAGGAAGTTATCGCAGGAACAGAATCCACTCAGCGACTCCACCCAGAAGTTGACGTCGTCATCGAACTTGGCGGTGAAGACGCAAAACTCACCTACCTTCACCCCACCCCTGAACAGCGCATGAACGGAACCTGTGCGGGTGGAACCGGTGCCTTCATTGACCAGATGGCCACGCTGCTCCACACCGATGCTTCAGGACTCAATACGCTGGCCGAAGCGCACACCCAGCTTTACCCCATCGCCTCGCGCTGCGGTGTCTTTGCGAAATCGGATATCCAGCCACTGATCAACCAAGGTGCCGCGCACGAGGACCTCGCGGCCTCGATCTTCAGCGCGGTCGCAACCCAAACCATTGCGGGTCTTGCCTGCGGTCGCCCCATCCGCGGAAACGTCATGTTTCTTGGTGGCCCGCTGCACTTCCTCCCTCAACTTCGCGAGGCCTACAAGACCCTGCTTCCCAAGGCAGACTCTTTTATCACCCCGGAAAACGCGCAGCTTTATGTCGCAATAGGTGCTGCGCTCTTGGCCTCGAAAGAAGCAAAGAAACGAGGCGAAGAGGAAGGAAACGCGCTCGAGCAACTGATCGACCGCCTCGCCACTGCTCAGGTCGAGGCTGAATCTCCGCGCATGCGGCCCCTTTTCGCGACCCCGGAAGAAAAAGAAGAATTCGTCCAGCGTCACGCACAAGAAGTCATCCCCAAGGCCGACCTCTCTGAGGCTCGTGGGCGCTGCTGGCTCGGAATTGACGCCGGTTCAACCACTATCAAGGCTGTTCTCATTGACGAAGATGACCGTATTGTCTTCACCCACTATGCCTCCAACGAAGGTGACCCCGTTGCTGCAGCGGTAGAAATTGTCCGAAGGGTCCGCAGTGAACTGCCCGAAGGCACCGTGATTGGCCGATCTTGTGCAACCGGATACGGTGAAGGTCTGGTCACTGCGGCCCTGACCATGGACGAGGGCGAAATTGAAACAATGGCACACTATCGCGCCGCGGAATTCATCCAGCCCGGCGTCACCTCGGTCATCGACATCGGTGGCCAGGACATGAAATACCTGCGGATCAAGGACCACGCAGTCGATTCCATTTCCGTCAACGAGGCCTGCTCCTCGGGATGCGGTTCCTTCCTGCAAACCTTCGCGCAGACCATGGGAACCGATGTGCGAAACTTCGCGAAAATGGCCATGGAATCAACGAATCCCGTGGATTTGGGAACGCGCTGCACGGTCTTCATGAATTCCTCGGTCAAGCAGGCGCAAAAAGAAGGCGCGGATGTGCGCGATATCAGCGCCGGCTTGTCCTACTCCGTCGTGCGTAATGCCCTGTACAAGGTCATCAAGCTCAAGGATCCCTCGGACCTGGGCGAACGCGTCGTCGTTCAGGGCGGAACCTTCCTCAACGACTCGGTGCTTCGCGCATTCGAGCTGCTGACCGGTCGCGAAGTTGTTCGCCCCGATATTGCCGGACTCATGGGAGCTTACGGCGCGGCGCTCACGGCCCGCATGCATGACAGTGGCGAAGGTGAGTCGACACTCGCTCGCGTGGAAGACCTCGAGGACTTCCAGGTCGAGACCACGCGCAAGACCTGCCGCCTGTGTCAAAACCACTGCCAGATGACCATCTCGACCTTTTCCAACGGAGAAAGGCATGTGTCGGGGAACCGTTGTGAGCGCGGGGCAAGCCTAGAAAAGGTTCCACGCAAGTCGGACCTTCCCAACCTCTATGACTGGAAGTACAAGAGGATCTTCGGATACCGACGCCTCACCGAAGCCAAGGCATTCCGCGGAGATATTGGTATTCCTCGTGTTCTGGGCATGTACGAGAACTACCCCTTCTGGTTCACGATGCTCACCGAGCTCGGTTTCCGCGTGATGATTTCGGGGCGAAGCAACCACGAGCTATTCGAGCAGGGAATGGAATCGATCCCTTCCGAAAACGTGTGCTATCCGGCCAAGCTCGTCCACGGACACATCGAATCCCTGCTGGACAAGGGGATTACAACGATCTGGTACCCCTGCGTTGATTTCGAGCAAAAGCTCACCGATGCGGATAACAACTTCAACTGCCCGGTCGTTGCAACCTACCCCGAAGTCATCCGCAACAATATGGAACGCCTGAATGAGCCGGGCGTGAAGTTCATCAGCCCCTTCATCAACTTCGGCAACCGTGATTACTTACCCGCCCACCTTGTGCGCACCTTCGCCCAGTATGGCTACGACATCAGCGTTGAAGAAATGACCCGTGCACTGGACAAGGCATGGGAAGAAGACGCCGCGGTCAAGGCTGAAATCAAGGAAAAGGGCCGCGAAGCACTCGAGTGGATGCGCGAACATGGAGTGCGCGGAATCGTCTTGGCGGGCCGCCCCTACCACCTCGACCCCGAAATAAACCACGGTATTCCCGAGGTCATTGTCGGACTGGGAATGGCCGTCCTCACCGAGGACTCCATCATTGACCAGCGCTTGGAGCGCCCTCTTCGCGTGCGCGACCAGTGGTCCTACCATTCGCGCCTATACGAGGCCGCTGCCCGCGTGGGCGATGAGCCTGACCTTGAGATGGTCCAGCTCAACTCCTTCGGTTGTGGCGTTGACGCAATCACCGCCGACCAGGTTCAAGAGATCCTTGAGGGACGCGGCGACGTGCACACGGTCCTTAAGATTGACGAGGTATCGAACCTGGGTGCTGCGAAGATCCGCCTGCGTTCCCTAGAAGCGGCGGTTGCGGAGCGAGGAACCATGGCCTCGGGAACAATCGACACTGCGGTGCACGAGGACCCAGCTTCGGTTGCCGCGCGCGAAGAATCCGAGCAGGTCAAGGCCGGACACATCGAAGCACGAGCCGTCTTTACCGAGGAAATGCGCGATGCGGGATACGAAATCCTTGCCCCGCAGATGTCGCCGATCCACTTCCGTTTCCTCGAGCCCTTGTTCAGGCGCGCGGGACTCAATGTTCGAGTCCTTGAGCACACGAGCCGCCAGACCATGGAAACGGGTCTGAAGTACGTCAACAACGATTCTTGTTACCCGGCGATTGTCGTCATCGGTCAGTTGATCGACGAATTTGTGTCGGGTCGAGCAGATCCCGATAAGACCGCGGTCGGTATCACTCAGACGGGTGGCATGTGCCGCGCAACGAACTACGCCGCACTGCTGCGTAAGGGCCTTCGCGATGCGGGATATCCGCAGGTCCCGGTCATTGCGCTTTCCGTTCAGGGGCTGGAAGACAACCCCGGCTTCAAGATCGGAATTCGCCACATCCACAAGGCGATCCAAGCCTTCGTGATCGGTGACGCGATCCAGTCCATGCTTCTTCGCGTGCGTCCTTACGAGGCCGTGCCCGGAAGCGCGATGGAACTGTACCGCCGCTGGGATCAGATCGTGCGCGAGTGGGTTGTGAGTGATCGCTCTGAGACTTTGGGACGCGTCGGTCCGACGGGTCTCCTGACGGGGCGACTGCGCTATTCGACGCTGATCAAGCGCTGCGTTGCTGAGTTTGACGCCCTGGAATTGCGTGATATTCCGCGTAAACCTCGCGTTGGGCTGGTGGGAGAGATCCTTGTGAAGTTCCACCCCGATGCGAATAACCACGCAGTTGACGTCATCGAGGCTGAGGGCTGTGAGGCTGAGCTTCCCGGACTCATGCAGTTCTTCCACAATTCGGTTGCGACTGCGGAGTGGGACTACGAGAACCTGGGGATCGATGGCAAACAGCGCAAGATCTTACCCATGGCTCTGTGGCTGCTCAAGAAGTATGAAATCCCAGTTCACAAGGCTTTCGAAGAGACAAATGGGAAGTTCGAAGCCCACCGTGACATCGAAGAGATGATCTCGCGCTCGGAGGATATCGCACGCCTTGGGAACCAAGCCGGTGAAGGCTGGTACCTGACGGCGGAGATGGTCGACATGATTGAACACGGATGCCCGAACATCATCTGCGCACAGCCTTTCGCATGTCTACCGAACCACATTGTTGGAAAGGGCATGTTCCGTGCGCTGCGTAACCGCTACCCGCAGGCGAATATCGTCGCTGTCGACTACGATCCGGGCGCCTCGGAAGTCAATCAGCTCAACCGAATCAAGCTGATGCTGGCAACCGCTGTGCAACAGCACAATGCCGCCGAGCGCGATGGTGAAGACGATGGCGTGCTGCAGTTGGTCGGGATTGACTTCGATTCCGAAGACTTGGGCGGCGAGGCCGTCGCTGGTGCCTCCTGCGGTGGTTGCGGATGCGGATCCGGTGGTGGTTCTTCTGATGGTGAGGGACACCGCGTAGTCGGCTTGGGCATGCCCGCGATTCCGCCGAGGCGGGGTGCTGCTTTCCGCTGAGCGGAATATTCTCAAAAATAACCGTGTTTAAGTGGCGGATATTGTGTGAAACGGAAGGGTAACAATGCGCCTCTCAGCACTGGAACAGGTTCCGCTTTTTGACGGGTCAACTCCGCATCAGGCACTTGAAGACATGGTGTCCTTGGCTCGCGGACTTGAAGAGATGGAGTTCCATCGCTTCTGGATCGCAGAGCACCACAACACCCCGGTCTTTATGTCCTCTGCCCCTGAGCTGGTGATGACCCACCTTCTGGACCGGACCTCGCGAATCCGTATTGGTTCTGGTGGCGTGATGGCCATGCATCAGGGCAGCTTGCAGATGGCAGAAAAGTTCTTCACTCTGGCAACTTTGTTCCCCGGCCGTGTTGACATGGGATTGGGACGTGCTCCTGGCGGTGACATGATCTCCGCCCGCGCACTCAACCAGGGGGCAACGATTGATCCGGCGTCGATCAATGCTCTGATCGATGAAACTTTGGCTTTCATGCGAGGAACTCTGCCCGAGGGACATCCCTACACCTCTGTTGGTGTCTACCCGCGCCCCGATGAGCTTCCCGAGTTGTGGTTGCTGGGTTCTTCAGGTCAGAGCGCGGCCTGGGCGGGGACTCGAAACATGAACTACGCCTACGCGCAGTTCTTCAGCGGCCAGCAACAGCCCGAGGTCATGGACCATTACCGTGCACACCTGCCCGAAAACCTGGGCGAGGGCCAAGGACAGACCCTTTCCGCGCTCGCGGTGAGCGCTGCAGAAACTGAAGCCGAAGCCCTAGAACAAGCACTTCCCGCCTTGAGTTTCCGTATGTGTTTACGACTGGGACGCCCCGTGCGATTCCAGCGCCCTGAGCAGATGAGCGTCGAAGATCGAGAAGACGCACTGCGATGGGCACAACGCGATCGTTCGATCATCATCGGTACCTACGACCAGGTTGCTCAGACGATTGCGAACTTTGCACGGAATCACCGCGTCGATGAAGTCATGCTGATTAGCTACATCGCTGATGTTCAGCAAAAGCTCGCCCAGTACCGAGAGCTCCAGAGTCGCCTTGGATAACTTCCGTAGATAAGGTTGTGGCTCCCGCCTGAAGGCGGGGGCCACAACCTTTAAAACAAACAAGCAGTGATCACAGGGCTGCTGCGAAACGCTGTGCGACGTTCTCCCAGTTCACAACGTTCCACCAAGCCTTGACGTAGTCGGCCTTGACGTTGAGGTAATCCAGGTAGAAAGCGTGCTCCCACATGTCCAGCATGAGCAGCGGAACAGTTGCAACGGGGATGTTGCCCTGCTGATCGGTCAGCTGGTAGGTGACGAGGCGCTTGCCCAGGGTGTCCCATGCGAGAACGGCCCAGCCGGAGCCCTGAAGACCGAGGGCTGCAGCGGCGAACTGTGCCTGGAACTTCTCGAAGGAACCGAAGAACTCGTTGATGGCGTCGGCCAGATTGCCTTCGGGGCGAGAAGCGCCGTCACCGGTCATATTCGTCCAGAAGATCGAGTGGTTGGTGTGGCCACCCAGGTTGAAGGCCAGGTTCTTTTCCCACAGGTTGATTGCGGCAAAATCGCCGGCTTCGCGGGCTGCTTCCAGCTTCTCCAGTGCAGTGTTTGCGCCGGCCACGTAGTTGGCCTGGTGCTTGTCGTGGTGCAGCTCCATGATCTTTGCAGAGATGTGGGGCTCCAGTGCCGCGTAATCGTAGGGAAGTTCGGGAAGGGTGTAAACGCTCATCGGGCTCTCCTTACACTTAGGGGTTGATATCCCAAGCCTAGTACTTAAGTCCCTAGGTGTGGGCGTAGAGGTGGGCGAGTTCACTCAGCGCTCAACGCACTATACAAAAGGGGAGCGGGGAAAGGCTCAGTGGCCTCGGCCTCGGCGGAAAAGGTGGGAAACCCCAACGACAACTCCGGTGATCAGCGAGCCGAGCACAATGCCAAACACTGCCGCACACGTGGTCTCAACGAGCCAGCCAAGGAAAGCGCCGCCCGAAGCGAGCGTGTGCTCAATCGTCGACACGACGTTGTGGAAGAAGCCGACGCCCACCTTCGCGAGGTTTTCGATGACGAGGTGGCCACCGACCCACAGCATTGCAACCGTTCCAACAAGGCCGATTGCGTTGAAAACCTTGGGCATCACGCGCACAATTCCACGGCCGATATTATCCGCGGGACCGGGGCGATTATCGTCCGGATGAGTCGCGCCCTTGGCCAAGCGAAGCCCGAAATCGTCCATTCGTACCAGGACTGCAACGATCCCGTAGACAAAGAAAGTCATGAAGAAAGCGACCGCGATGAGGACTGCAACGCGCATCGACATGGACTCGGAGTTCAGTCCATCCATGGAGACCAGCATGATTTCCGAGGAAAGAATGAGATCGGTGCGTGAGGCCGAAGAGACGATGCTTTTTTCGAGGTCTTCCGCGCTTTGAGGAGCTGTGTCTTCGGCTGAGTCTTCGTGTTCGGGAAGCCAGTGCAGGGCCTCGAGAACCTTCTCGCCGCCCTCAAAACACAGGTAAGCGCCGCCCGCTATCAAGAGGAAGGGCAAAACCTGCGGCGCAAACCACGTGAGCACAAGCGCGATAGGCAGAATGACGACCAGCTTGTTGATTAACGAGGCCTTGGCGATTTTCCCGATAATTGGCAGCTCGCGCTTGGGGGAAAGCCCGGAGACGTACTGCGGAGTGACAGCGGTGTCGTCGATGACGACGCCAACCGCTTTGGCCGATACCTTCACCGCGCTCGATGCGACATCGTCAATAGACGAAGCCGTGGCTTTTGCGAGTGCCGCAATATCGTCCAGAAGTGCTACCAGTCCGCCAGACATCCACTCATCCTTTTCCTTGGAGACACAGGCATTCTAATGGGGGAGGTGAAGGATCTGCGCAGTGGGGGAGCTCATGGGAATATGCGCCTGAGAACTTGCGTGAATAAGTCGACGCAGATGCATGTCAGGCGTGAGAAAGTAATGCTATGACGGAATTACTGATTGACACTCTTCCCAGTCCGACACCGGGATTGGAACCCGGACTGATCGCTCGCTTGGCTGCAGATCTGGGTAGTGCCGGGTGGAGTGTCGACGCGATGGAGGCCATGATCAGCCCGGTCGCGCGTGCTGCGCTCATGCGTAATCAAAGGGTTCCGGCACTTCGCGAACTTCAGCGGAAAGATACCCCGGCTGCGGTGTTGACGCGCTTCTTTGTCTTGGGCTGCGCGGAAAGTGGGGATGTTCTTGCGCAGGCTCTGCCCACTCTTGGGGTGCGCGGCGCGGTCGACCTGGGATTGATTTTTCCCGCACTCGATGCGAAATCACCAGAAGGACAGCAACTTTTCAAAGCAAATTACGACCTGCGTCCTCACGCGGCACAGCTTCAAGGTGGCCTTAAAAACTGGTGGATCCTGTCGGACCTGGGTGAAGACGTGACGGGAGAACCCATTCGCCCAGATCACGTTTTAGGAATCGGCGGGGCAACGACCTCTCTTTTGAAGGCGACGCTTCGAACTCCTGTCGAATCCGCCTTGGACCTGGGGTGTGGATGCGGAATCCAAGCCTTGTATTTGGCCACACACGCTACTCGCGTTGTTGCAACTGACCTGTCGTCGCGGGCGTGTGAGATCACGCGCTTTAATGCCGCGCTCAATGGTGTCGAATTGGATGTTCGCCAAGGATCCCTCTTTGAACCGGTCGAAGGCGAAGAATTCGATCTGATCGCCTCGAACCCGCCCTTTGTTATCACCCCAGATTCACTTCGTACCTCGGGGGTTCTGGAATACCGGGACGGTGGAATGAGCCGTGATCATCTGGTGCGCACGGTGATTCGGGAAAGCCCGAACTACCTCAAGCCCGGCGGTGTGACGCAACTCCTTGCGAATTGGGAAATTCCCGGACGATTGGGACACCCTGAGGACTGGGAAAATGTCGTGCGCTCATGGGTCGAAGACCTTCCTATTGACGCGTGGATTGTGCAGCGCGACAGGCTTGATCCCGCTCACTACGTTGAAATGTGGCTTCGTGACTCCGGTCAGCAATGGCATCAGCGCGAAGACTACGAACGCGAATACGCCCAGTGGCTTGATGATTTCGTTCAGGCAGGAGTCGTCGAAATTGGCATGGGCATGGTCGCCCTGAGAAAGCTCGATACGCCGCGCCCCGGCGTGTGCGAATGCGATGAGCTTGAAGGGGGAGAATCCCCATCCGGCGAAGACGTTCAGCGCGCGCTTGCATCCTTGCGGCTTCCCGATGATCTCAGCGACCTTCACCTCTACTTTGCTTCCGATGTGACGGAAGAACGGCATTTCCTACCCGGGGCACAAGACCCCTCCGCCTTGATCCTTCACCAAGGGGGAGGACTTGGACAATCGGTTGCCTCGACCACTGCTTTGAGTGCCTTGGTTGGTGCTTCAGATGGCGAGCTGAGCGTTGGTCAAATCTGCGGGGCTCTTGCAGCCCTATTGGAATGCGATTCCCGGCAGCTTCAGGGCGAACTCTTCCCGCAGGTGCACACCTTAATTCGTTGGGGATTCCTTCGAGTCGAATCGGATGAGGAGTAACTGCGATGCCTCTCCCCGCGCCTCTAACCCATCAGCCACCCCTGTGGCTGTGGCTCCTTGTCGGGGCTATTGACCTAGCGATTCGATTGATTGCCTTGGGTGTTGTCCCTAAAAAGCGCAGGGCATCAACCTCGACGGCATGGCTGTTACTGATCTTTTTATGGCCAGTTGTTGGCGTCCCGCTGTACTTATTTTTCGGTTCATGGTGGGCCATGGGCAAAGCCCTACGATCGGATCAGGCGGCGCACCAACTGGTCAAGGGAATCTTGCGCGGTGATAGTGGAAGCGAAAGTGGCCTCGTTAATGACGGAATGGATGAGCGCACAGCCTCACTGATGCGGCTTAACTACAAACAAACCTCTTTCCCGCCCAGCCATGGGCGTGTTCTGCAGCTTCTCGGCGATACTGACCAAGCTTTTGAAGCGATGGCACGCGAGGTCGATCAAGCGACCCATCACGTGAATGTCCTGTACTTCCAGACCTCGTGGGATCATTCCACTGATCCGCTCTACAAAGCCTTGGTTCGTGCCCGTACTCGCGGGGTCAAAGTTCGATTGCTGATAGATCATCACGGGCTTCGCACTATTCCCGGATGGCGTGGTTTCAGCCGAATGCTCGACGAGTCTGGGATCGAATGGCACTTGATGCTGCCCATGAGCATCTTTAAAGGTCACATTCGACGTCCTGACCTGCGTAACCACCGCAAGCTGCTCATCATTGATGGCCAGAAAGCCTTCATCGGTTCACATAATTTGGTGGCCTCAGACTATGACACTCCTGCCTACCAAAAGGCGGGAATTGAATATCACGATACTTCCGTTGAAGTAAGCGGTGCAGTGGTCCGCCAGGTTCAAGCTGTTTTCGCTTCAGATTGGTACTACGCCACCAAACAGGAGCTTTCGCTTGAAGAACTTAATCTTTCCGAGGATGGCGAAGCACCTGAAAACGCCATGGGGCAACCGATGCAGATCATTCCATCCGGGCCTTCGTATCCCTCAGAACCGAATCTGCGGATGTTCATCTCGATGGTGTCACAGGCTCGGCATCATGTCTCTATTGCCAGCCCGTACTTCATCCCGGACGAACCCTTGCTTGCCGCACTCACCGGTGCAGCAATGTCAGGAGTTCGCGTAGACCTCTACGTTTCAGAGCAATTCGACCAATTCTTGGTAGGACATGCTCAGCGTGCATACTACGAGTCTCTTTTAGTATCCGGAGTTAATATCCACCTGTATGCGCCGCCCCATATGCTCCACTCGAAATACGTCGTGGTTGATGGGGAGCTTGCCGCAATCGGCTCATCGAATATGGATTACCGATCCTTTGGCTTGAACTACGAAGCCATGCTTTTGGCTCAGGATCCTTATCTTGTCCAACTTCTGGAGGGGAATAACAGGCGAATCGAAGCATCTTCGCGACTGCTCAGCCTTGAGGAATGGAACGCGCTTCCCTGGTACAAGCACTACATCGATAACATCTGCCGCCTGGGCAGTGCACTGCTCTAAAACCGCGGGAGCTACTGGCCGTAATGGTAGCGGCAGGAGATGATCCAGAGGGTTTTACCGTCGTCGCTAATCTGGTAGATCAGGCGGTGACGTGAGTCGATTCGACGTGACCAGTACCCCGAGAACTCGTAACGGAGGGGTTCAGGTTTGCCAATGCCCTCGTTCCCGTTGCGCTGGATGTCCTTGATGAGTGCGTTGATACGTTTGAGGGTTTTGCGATCCTCGAACTGCCACCAGACATAGTCGTTCCAGGCTTCCTCGTCCCATGTGATGTGCATGGGTCAGTCCTCGTCGAGCTCAACGAGGTCGTGGACGACACCCTCACCAGCGCGGTGACGCGCGATCGATTCGCGCAGGTGACGGGCATTTGCAGGGGACTGCATGAGGTAGACGGTTTCCATGAGAGATTCGTACTCGTCGAGCGCCATGATGACGGCGCTTTCGTGGCCCTGGCGGGTGATGATGATTTCCTCGCGGTCGTTGACGACCTGATCGAGGACCTCGGCGTAGCGTGCGCGCGACTCGCTGTAGGTCATGGTCTTCATGGGTGCTCCCCCCTTCTTCATGTATGTACAGAATATTGTACGGATTCTTATGGTATGTCTCTACTTGGCTTGCTGCCGATGGATATGGTGCGCGCCCGTCCGCAAGACGCCATCTAGGCCTCGGGAATTATCCACAGAAGACGCGCGGGAAAGCACATCGGTTCCCGGAAAGCCCCGTAACGCGGTAAGGTCCTACCCAGTGGTACTCCGTCGGCGCTCGCCATCGGAGGACCAGCAAAGAGTGCTACAAATACGAGGTAGCAACGGAAGGGACAAACAATGGCAGCGACCAAGCTGGTGATCGTGGAGTCTCCCGCCAAGGCGGCGACGATCGAAGGATACTTGGGACCCGACTACCACGTGACCGCCTCGATCGGTCACATTCGCGACCTTCCGCAGCCCTCTGAGCTTCCTGCCGATATGAAGAAGGGCCCCTACGGGCGCTTCGCCGTCGACGTTGAGAATGGTTTCACTCCCTACTACGTTGTCAATCCCGACAAGAAGAAAAAGGTCACCGAGCTCAAGAAGCTGCTGAAAGAGTCCGACGAACTCTTCCTGGCAACTGATGAGGATCGCGAAGGTGAGGCTATCGCTTGGCACCTTCTCCAAGTCCTTAAGCCCAAGGTTCCCGTGCGTCGCATGGTCTTCCACGAAATCACGAAGGAAGCAATCCAACGCGCTCTGGAAAATACCCGCGAACTCGACACGGACCTTGTCGACGCCCAAGAAACTCGCCGAATCCTTGACCGCCTCTACGGCTACGAGGTCTCGCCGCTGCTCTGGCGCAAGATTCGCCCTTCCCTGTCCGCGGGCCGCGTTCAGTCGGTTGCAACGCGCTTGGTTGTGGATCGCGAGCGCGACCGTATGGCGCATGTGAGTGCTGAGTACTGGTCGATCGATACCCAGTTTGCTGCGTCGGGTCAGTCTTTTGGCGCAAAAGTTTCGCATATTGACGGTTCCCCCGTTGCAACCGGTTCTGACTTTGATGAAAACGGTCGGCTTTCCGCGAAGGCCAAGAAGAACGAGGCCTTCCATTTGGACACCCGTTCCGCGCCGCTCTTTGCCGCAGCGCTCGAGGCCGCGCGTGATTCCGCTATCGATTCTGTCCAGCAGAAGCCCTACCGCCGCCGCCCGGCAGCGCCCTTCACGACGTCGACGCTTCAGCAGGAAGCTTCCCGCAAGCTCCACTGGAATGCGTCCTCGACGATGCGTACCGCTCAGTCCCTGTACGAGTCGGGCTTCATCACCTACATGCGTACCGACTCTACGGCCCTGTCTTCGCAGGCTATTAAGGCTGCTCGCCAGCAGGCTAAGGAACTTTATGGGGCCGAGGCCGTGGCTGAGAAGCCGCGCATCTACGGCACCACCTCTAAGGGTGCGCAAGAAGCTCACGAGGCCATTCGCCCCGCCGGGGATCACTTCCGCGCTCCCGCGCAAGTTGCCTCGGTTTTGAATCGTCAGCAGCTTGCACTGTATGACTTGATCTGGAAGCGAACTGTCGCTTCGCAGATGGCAGATGCCCTTGGCTTTACCGCAACCATCCGCGTGCGTACCGATGTCGAGGTCGAAGGTCAGCCTCATGCAGTGCTGTCCAGTGCCTCGGGAACTGTTATTACTTCCCCCGGCTTTAGGTTGGCCTACCAAGAAGGTCAGGACAAGGGACGCTACGACGCGGAAACGACCGATGCTGAGAAGACCCTTCCGCAGGTGAGCGAAGGGGAAGTTGCGCTGCTTGAAGAGGCGCAGGCGCAGGGACACCAGACTCAGCCCCCGGGACGTTACACCGAAGCGACTTTGGTGAAGACCATGGAAGAGCTTGGAATTGGTCGCCCCTCAACCTATGCGGCAACGATTCAAACCATTGGCGATCGCGGCTACGTCACCCACCGGGGCCAGTACTTGGTCCCGACTTGGCTGGCCTTCTCGGTCACACGACTGATGGAAGAGAATCTGTCGAACTTGGTTGATTACGACTTCACAGCATCGATGGAAAACGATCTGGACCAGATTGCTGCGGGAAGCGAAGATCGCCACGAGTTCTTGAGCACTTTCTACTTTGGTGCAGACGGAAAGGGCGATGCTGACGGACTGAAGTTCCAGGTCGAATCCCTGGGAGACGATATTGATGCTCGCGCAGTGAACTCCATTGACATGGGAAATGGTGTCACCTTGCGAGTGGGCCGTTACGGACCCTACATGGAGAAGGTCGATGGGACGCGCGCAAATGTGCCGCCCGAGGTCGCACCTGATGAACTCACCGAAGAAAAGATCACGGAACTCTTCGCGCTTGCTGCAGATGATGGACGCGAACTGGGAATTGATCCCGCAAGCGGACACATGCTGGTTGCAAAGAATGGCCGCTACGGTCCCTACGTGACGGAAATTCTGCCCGAAGAAGCCGAGGAAGCGGAAGCTTCTGAAGATGGGAAGCCCGCGAAGAAGACGCGAAAGAAGGCTGCGGCAAAACCGCGCACGGCCTCGTTGTTCAAGTCGATGGATCTTGCGACCATCACGCTGGAGGACGCGCTTGCGCTGCTCTCGCTTCCGCGCGAGGTCGGTGTTGATCCCTCTGACGGTGAGGTCATCACCGCGCAAAACGGTCGTTACGGCCCGTACCTGAAGAAGGGGAGCGATTCGCGCACCCTTCCCAGCGAGGATCAGCTTTTGACGATCACCTTGGATGAGGCGCTTGAGATTTACTCTCAGCCCAAGCAACGAGGCCGCGGGGCAGCAAAGCCCCCGCTGCGTGAGTTTGGTGAGGACCCGGTGTCGGGTAAGAAGGTCACCGTTAAGGATGGCCGTTTCGGTCCCTACATCACCGATGGTGAAACCAATGTGACCGTTCCTCGCGCGGAAACCGTCGAGGATTTGACCGCTGAACGCGCCTACGAACTTCTGGCCGATAAGCGCGCGAAGGGTCCGGCTCCCAAGCGCACCCGTAAGACCACCGCGAAGAAGACAACAACTCGACGCACAACCAAGAAGACTTCGACAAAGAAGTAATGAGAAGGAATTTTCTTTCGCCCACCCGCTGCCAAAATGGACGCAAATGCGGGTGGGCACTGTCAAGATAGAGACATGAGATCAATGGGTAGTGGTGCACAGGCGGGGCGCGGACTCTTCATCACCTTTGAAGGTGGTGATGGGACCGGTAAAAGTACCCAAATTCAGCGGGTTCGCCGGTGGTTTGAAGAACGCGGACAACAGGTGGTTGTCACCCGAGAACCCGGTGGAACAGAGCTGGGGACGACTTTGCGTCAATTGGTTCAGAACGGACCGGAAGATGTTGATCCCCGCACTGAAGCACTTCTGTATGCCGCTGATCGCGCCTACCATGTCGCGACCCTGATCAGGCCGGCCCTTGAACGAGGGGAAATTGTTCTGGTCGATCGCTACATTGACTCGTCTTTGGCTTATCAGGGAGCTGCGCGCAGCTTGGGTGTGGATGAAATCCGCAGCCTGTCTATGTGGGCAACGGAAAGTTTGCTCCCCGATCTCACTCTGCTGATTGATGTTCCACCGGAAGTTGCCGCCAGGCGTCGCGGCGGCGAACCGGACCGAATGGAACGCGAATCTATGGAATTCCATGAGCGCGTTCGCCACCAGTACTTGGCGCTTGCGGACTCAGAAGCGGATCGTATCGTCGTCATCGATGGTGTGGGAACTGAAGATCAGGTCTTCAGTGAAATTCGCGGAGTTCTGGAAGAACGTGTTGATGCGGCATTCCAGGGATTGCCCGAAGAAGCTGTAGAAGATGCCAAGCCCGTTGAGTCTCAGGCAACGCTCTGGGCTCTTCTGGAAGAGGATGGCATTCTTCTGTGAGCGTTTGGGATGAATTGGTCGGCCAGGAACATGCCCTGGCGGTATTGCAACAGGCGGCTCAAGGCGCCCGAGCAATCGTCGACCATACCCAAGAGGCGCATCCAGCTGCGGAAACTTCCGGCTCCGTGCGCGCAGATGCCTCGTCGCTCACTCAGCCCACTGATGACTCATCTCGCTCAATGACCCATGCATGGCTCATCACCGGGCCTCCCGGTTCGGGGCGTTCGGTTGCGGCAATCGCTTTTGCAGCGGCCCTTCAGTGCACCGGAGAGTTCCCCGGATGCGGACAGTGTCCCGGATGCCGGACCACAATGGCTCGGACGAATGGCGATGTTTCGATCCTCACCACGGAATCTACGCAAATTCGTATCGATGAGGTTCGCCAGATCGTCTTGCGCGCACAGACCGCGCCCTCGCAGGGACGTTGGCGGGTCATCGTCATTGAAGATGCTGACCGTATGATGGAACGCACGGCGAATGTTCTTCTCAAGGCAATTGAAGAACCGCCAGAGCGCACAGTGTGGCTGCTCTGTGCTCCCAGTGCAGAAGACATGATCACCACCATCCGTTCGCGATGCCGGCATCTGGGACTGCGAATTCCAGATCCGCACGCTGTTGCGGACCTTCTTGTTCGTCGTGATGGTGTTGATCCTGCGGATGCGCTATCCGCAGCCCGCGCAGCTCAATCGCATATCGGATTGGCTCGAGCCCTCGCGAAAGACCCCAAGATGCGTCAGCGTCGCCGACAGATCATCACCGCCCCGGCACAGGTGCGTTCTGTTGGTGAAGCGGTCTTTGCCGCAGAGGACCTCCTCTCCATTGCGAAAACTCAAGCAGAATCCCAATCTGAAGAACGCAACGCCTGCGAAAAGGCCGAACTCATGCGTCAATTGGGAATGGAAGAAGGCCAGAGCCCGGCCTCGCATCAGCGTGCACGTATCCGTGAACTCGAAGAAGACCAGAAGCGACGCTCAAAGCGAGCCATTCAAGATTCTCTTGATCGAGCCCTCGTCGACCTTTTGGGAATCTATAGGGATGTTCTTCTGCGACAATTGGGAACGGATCAAGAGCCGATCAATGATGACTGCCTAGATCTCATCGACCAGCTCTGTTCTCAATCCACCCCGCAGCAGACCATGAAGAGAGTCCAAGCGATTGAGGAAGCTCGAAAGCGGCTGACAACAAACATGTCAGTCCCTCTGATTTTGGAGTCGATGGCACTCTCACTTCGACCGCAGGTCTAGACATCGAATAGGGTAGAGGCATGAATTCACGCTCCCGCCTGATCGTCTCCGTGTTGATCGTACTTGCGCTTGCCACAAACTTTGGCATCGCATACTACGCGAAGAATGCCATCGATCAGGCTGCCACCAGCGCCGCCTCAGGCACCTCGAACAACCAAAACAAGGTGACTGTTGCGCATGCGGCAGACCCGCTTCCCGGCAAGCCCACGAAAGAGCAGTTTTACTCTCAGCCGCTCAATTGGCGCCAGTGCGAGGTCTCGGAAATCACAAGCACCGGGGTGTCTGCACCGCGCGATATCAACAAGTACCAGTGTGCGTCGCTGACCGCACCGCTGGACTGGGAGAACCTCGACGGGAATCAAATCACCCTTGCATTGGCGGTCCACCGCGGGGACCAGAGTGAAGGTAAGGCGCTTTTTTACAATCTTGGCGGCCCCGGTGGAGCATCGGTGTCCTCAATTACCTCACAGGTCACCACCTCTTTGGGCAGTGGGCTTGTCTCGGCTTTTGACATTGTTGCTCTGGATCCGCGAGGCGTCGGAGCATCAACCCCCGTCCGTTGCCGAACTGATAAAGAGCGTGACGGCGACGCAGCTGGAACGCGAAACCCGATCGACCCGAACGCAAGCCCCGCAGAAATGATCAAGCTCGCAGAAGATACTTCTCGAGGCCTTGCCAAGGGATGTCAAGACCTCAGCGGTGACATCTTCAAGCACATCGATACCGTGAATGCGTCGAAGGACTTCGATATGGTTCGCGCGCTGCTTGGGCAAGAGAAATTCAACTACCTGGGCTACTCCTACGGAACTTTCCTGGGCGCCACCTACGCCGAACAATTCCCCGGAAACGTCGGTCACATGGTGCTTGACGGAGCACTTGATCCCTCGGTGAGCGGTGATGAGCTCTCCGCCATGCAGATGCGTGGCTTTGAGGCTTCCCTGCGTCACTGGGTGGAGGATTGCCAGGCAGCACATAACTGTCCGCTCAAGGGCGATGTAGATGCCGGCATGAAGCAGATGAAGAACTTCTTCGACCGCCTGTACAACTCGCCACTCCAAACCTCAGATCCGAATCGCCCGCTCACTCACGACCTCGCAATGAGCGCTGTCGTTGGGCTGCTGTACTCGACGCAGACGTATTCAATTCTCACGCAGGGAATGCAGCAAGCGCTGAACTCAGAGGACGGCTCGACGCTGCTCTATGTTGCGGATTTGCTGAGCGAACGCAATAAGGACGGAAGCTACTCATCGAATTCGATGGATGCGATCGTTGCTATTAACTCCTTGGACTATGAGCCTGTTGGTAACGCAGCCCAGTGGGAGAAGGACGCGACAGCACTGAAGCAAGAGCTGATGATCTTTGGTGATCTGGCCGGCTACACCTCCGCCGGACTTGAAGGGTGGCCGACCACGCATGCGAAGCGCCACGCAATCAAGGCTGAGGGTGCAGCCCCCATCATGGTCGTTGGTACGACTCATGATCCTGCAACCCCCTACGTGATGTCTCAGAATCTTGCGAAGCAGCTGTCGTCGGGCGTGTTGGTGACTTGGGATGGTTGGAACCACACCGCGTACTCGAAGAACGGAAGCAAGTGTGTGGCAACGGCTGTCGAAGGTTACTTCCTGCGTAACGCCGTTCCCAGTGCCGATCTTCAGTGCGGGGCTGACTCCTAGAAGCACTGATTCTTCAAAGATACGCCTGGAAATGACTGGGACCGGCTAGGCCCGTAGAGGCTTACCCTGTCGTCAATTTCCCCACTGGCCTTGGCAGCTGGGTCTGGGCTCGCTAACGTTGAGCTATGGACTTCTTCGGTGATGACGAAACAGAAACCCCCGGTCAGAACACGGATAGTGTTGAAGCCGACGTGCTTATTGACACCACCATCGAGAATGCCTGGGCCTTGGTCTCTGAGCCCGGCTGGTGGATCAATGATGGACCGCTGGGTGACCATGATGTTGAGCACGGTGATGACGGGCTGTACCACGTGACCGATCCGGAAGCGGGAACATGGCTTGTCGAAAAACTCGACGAAGATCCCATGGACGTTGTGCGCTTCCGCTGGTACCCCGTGGCCAGTGATGAATTCCCCGAAGAAACACTGACGACTGTCGAGGTCTCACTCTCAGAAGAAAAAGGCAAGATCGCACTTCACGTTGAGGAATCGGGAATTGCTGCCCTCAGCGATGATGAGGACGAGGCCTACCAGCTTTGGGAAGACGAAGCCGGTTTGTGGGATCAGGCCGTTGATAGCGCGAAGGATTACTTAGAGCGTCGGTGACACTCGATATCCTCTGCTGTTAAGGGGCCCTGCGTGGTTCCGGGAGTTTCCACACCATCGCTAGGATTCTTCCTCATCCACGCAACCTCAAGCCCGTCGCGATACCCAAAGCGAGCCAGGTGAATCCCGACGACAAACTCAAGGTGTTCCGCGGCCTCGGGTGAAGTCTTCAGCTCAAGACGCAAGTGCTGGTCTGTACACGAGATTGCGCACTCGCCGCCGGGCATCCCCTCACGAGTGAAGATCAGCGTTCCGCGAGCTGATTCATCATCCCACTGTGCGTCGATTTTCCGTCCCATATGTGAGGCAAGCTGATGCCCATATCGACGTGCGCGCTCGGTGGAAACATTGGCGACGGAAATCATCACTTCACTCATACAAGCCATTTTCTCCCATCTATCCCGATGGGGCATGCTAGCGTGGAAAGCTCAACTGAGAGAACGGATCACAATGAGCACCAGCGAAGACGATGAGCAGAGCTTCGGCGACGCCTCGGGTCGCGAGCTTCAGCGCAATCTAACGAACCGCCATATCCAGCTCATCGCTATTGGCGGCGCAATCGGTACCGGCCTCTTCATGGGCTCCGGAAAGACCATTGCAACGGCTGGTCCCTCGATCCTTTTGGTCTATCTGATTATTGGCAGCGCGCTCTTTCTGTTCATGCGTGCGATGGGTGAGATCCTCCTTTCGGATAAGAGATACGGTACTTTTGCCGATATCATTCGGCACTTCCTCGGCCCAACCCTGGGGTTTGTCATGGGATGGACCTACTGGCTGTGTTGGGTGGTTACAGGTATTGCTGACGTCGTTGCCATCACCGGTTACGTGCGTTTTTGGTTTCCGAACCTGTCCGCGTGGATTCCCGTTCTTGCTACGGCGCTCCTTCTCTTCACTCTCAATGCGATGACCGTTAAGGCTTTCGGAGAGACCGAATTCTGGTTTGCGATGATTAAGATCGTTGCAATCATTGCTCTGATTGTTGTCGGTGTCGTGATGATTGCCATTGGTATGCGTGACAGCAACGGTACAGCCGCGGCGGTTTCGAACCTGTGGAGTCACGGAGGCCTATTCCCAACGGGACTGAGCGGATTTCTGGGTGGCTTCCAGATCGCAGTTTTTGCTTTCGTTGGTATCGAGCTTGTTGGAACGACCGTTGCCGAGACCGCGAACCCCACGCAAACTCTTCCCAAGGCAATCAACTCGATTCCCGTTCGCGTTGTTCTGTTCTACATTTGCTCTCTTGCGGTCATCATGATGGTGACGCCCTGGGATCAGATTGATAAGGCCCAGTCGCCTTTCGTCACGATGTTCTCAATGACGGGGCTGGGAGCGGCGGCTTCACTGGTCAACTTGGTCGTGCTCACTTCTGCGGCCTCGTCGGCCAACTCGGGGATCTACTCGACCTCGAGGATGCTCTTCTCCCTCTCACTTCAGGGTGATGCGGCCCCCTTCTTTGGTCGTCTGTCAAAGCGCCACGTCCCCCAGAACGCGCTCTTCCTTTCGTGTGTGTTCTTGCTTTCCGCCGCTGTTCTTCTGGCTTTTGGCGATTCAATCCTGAGCGTTTTCACTGTGGTGACTTCAATGTCGGCCACACTCTTCATGGTCGTGTGGGTTTTGATTGTTATCGCCTACCTGTTCTACGTGCGGAAGTACCCGAACAAACACCGCAGCTCGACCTTCCCGCTTCCTGGCGGTGTCTTCTCCGCCTGGCTGTTTATCGCCTTCATTGCTGTGGTGGTCGTCGTGCTGTCCTTGGATATGGAAAGTCTGCAGGGGCTACTGATGTCGGCTGCGTGGATGGTTGGCATCACTGTCGTCGGCGTAATTCGTCGCCACCGTTCTCTGGTTCGCCGAGGCCGTACATCCCTCTCTGCTTGATGCGCTATGCTTGGCGAGTAAGACAGGGGAGCCCACCGTGGGCTGAGAGTGCGAATGCAGACCCTTACACCTGATCCGGATTATGCCGGCGTAGGAAGTCGCAATCTCCAGACTGCCTCCCCCGAGGCGGTCCAGCCCTCCCACCATTAGCGGAGGAAGAAAATGTCTACTTTTTCGGCGCATCGTCGCGTCCGTTTGATCGCATCAACTGCGACATTTTTGGTTGCAGCAAGCTCTCTTGCAGCTTGCGCGGGAAGCGCTAAGGATGGTGCCGCAACGCAGGCTGGCACGGCCTCGGCACAGGGTGATCAAAGTATCACTATTCTTGCCTACGATTCATTCGACTTCCCCCAGGACCTTCTGGACAAGTTCCATGAGAAGACCGGAATTACTGCGAAAATCCAAGCGATCGGTAACGGCGGGGAGCTGGCCAATCAGCTGGTTCTTACTAAGGATTCACCCCTGGGAGACGCAGTTTTTGGCCTAGATAATACGGTTTCAACCCGTATTGGCGGTCAGGGAATCATCGAGGATGCACATATCACCTCGCCCAACGCAGATGACAATTTCCAGGGCGAACCCGGTCTGGTTCCCATCGATCGTGGCGATGTCTGCGTGAACTACGACAAGAAGTGGTTCGCCGACCACCAGCTTGCTGTGCCGACAAGCTTCGAAGACCTGGCGAAGCCTCAATACAAGGACATGCTTGTCGCCATGAACCCGGCATCATCAACTCCGGGAATGGCATTCATGCTGGCAACGATCGCAAAGTTTGGTCCCGATGGGTACGCCCAGTACTGGAAGTCACTCAAGGACAACGGCGTGAAGATCACCGAGGGCTGGTCGCAGGCATTCAACGTTGACTACAGCGCTGGTGAAGGCAAGGGCAGCTACCCCATGATGGTGTCCTACGGTTCCTCTCCTGCCTATGCGGTCAATGATGCAGGAACCGAAAGCTCGACCGGTGTCATCACCGATACCTGCTTCCGTCAGGTTGAATACGCCGGTGTCCTCAAGGGAGCGAAGAACCCCGAAGGAGCAAAGAAGTTCATCGAATTCCTGCTCTCTGACGAAGTCCAGAGCGCAATTTCGAAGGCAACCTACATGTACCCCTACAAGGGACAGGCACCCGAGGCTCTGCAAAAGTTTGGCCCTCTGACCGATAAGCCCCTGCGTGTTGATCCTCAGGACATTGAGAAGAACTCGACTGCTTGGCTCAAGTCCTGGCAAGAAACGGTCCTTGGGTGACAGATTTTCGGCAGCGTGTGCTTAGGGTGGGCGCCGGGGCAATTGCCCTCGGCGTCCCCCTGGCGTTTCTTACGCTGTTTTTTGCCTGGCCAGCGGCGACTCTCATCGCTCAGGGATTTAGTGCTAAGGGAGGTGGGATTGACCTTTCGGGCTTAGGTGAGCTTTTGGGGGCTTCTCGAACTTGGAAGGTCATTGGCCGCACCCTGTGGATGGCCCTTCTGGGTACGATCTTTTCATTGATTTTGGGGATTCCGGGTGCCTACGCCCTGTACTGCTGTCGTTTCCCCGGACGTCGATTCCTTCGCGCAGTCATTTCGGTGCCCTTTGTTCTGCCCACAGTCGTTGTGGGTGTTGCTTTTCGCTCTCTTCTTGCGCCTCAGGGGTGGCTAGGCTTCTTGGGGCTGGATGGCACGATGACCGCGGTTGTCGCAGCGATGGTGTTTTTCAATTACTCGCTGGTTGTACGCAATGTTGGCAGTTTTTGGTCCCAATTAGATGAGCGTCCCGCTCAGGTCGCCTCATGTCTGGGTGCTCCACCACGCCGAGTTTTCCTGAGTGTCACCCTTCCGGCACTCCTTCCCGCGATTGCCTCTGCGGCCTCGTTAGTCTTCCTGTATTGCGCCACTTCCTTCGGGATTGTGTTGATTTTGGGTGGTTCGAAGCTCACGACCGTCGAGTCCGAGATCTACATGCTCACCACCCAGTTCTTAGATCTTCGCAGCGCCTCGGTGCTGTCCATTGTTCAGTTAGTCGTCATTGCACTGTCCTTGATCATCGCCGAGGCCGCGCGCAGACGTGGGAAGAACGCGGCAACTTTGGGTGCGCCTCGGGCGCAGAGGCCCGTGAGCGCGGGAGATCTGTGGGCACTGGTTTTCAGCGGTTTTGTTATTTGTGTGCTTGTCCTTCTGCCCCTGGCCGCACTGGTGTGGCGTTCCCTTCACCGACGAGGCCGTTTAACCTTTGAGCACTACGCGAAGTTGGCAGATTCTTCCTTCACTCCCGCTCTTCGTGTCTCACCCCTGCAGGCTTTGGGGCATTCGCTTCTTGTCGCCCTTGCCGCAATGGTAATTGCTTTAGGCGTGGGCGTTTGCGTGGTTCTTCTTGTGACGCGTCATCCCCGTTCACGAGTGGGACAAAGTGCATTAGCTGTGGTGGAAAGCGTCTTCATGCTTCCTTTGGGTGTTTCTGCTGTGACGGTTGGTTTTGGATTCCTCATCACCATGAACCGTCCGCCTCTAGATCTGCGCAGTTCCTGGATCCTGGTGCCCTGTGCGCAGGCCGTCGTTGCTCTTCCTCTGGTCGTTCGCCTGATCGCGCCCTCGTTGAGAGCAATTAACCCCCGGCTCCGCGAGGCTGCGGCAAGTTTGGGGGCCAGCGATTCTCGAGTTTTAGTAACAATCGATGGACCGGTCCTTGCGCGCTCCGTGGGTATAGCTGCGGGTTTTGCGATTGCGACGTCATTGGGGGAATTTGGTGCGACCTCTTTCCTTGCCAAGGGGGATGCAGTCACGCTTCCCGTGGTCATCTATCGTTTGATTTCACGCCCTGACGCCTTAGATCAGGGTGTGGCGATGGCTTCTTGTGTCCTTCTTGCAGCGGTATGTGCACTGCTGATTACCTGTATGGAATGGCTGCGTCCAGCGGAGATTGGAGACAGACTATGACCGATTCGACGGCTTTAGAGTGCATTGATGTGAGCGTTGATTACGGTTCTTTCCGTGCGGTAAATGGTGTCTCTTTCTCTCTTCAGTCCGGCCAAATCACTGCGCTTCTCGGCCCAAGTGGATGTGGAAAGTCGACGTTGTTGCGCGCAATCGCGGGCCTTGAACGTCCTCAGCAGGGCGATATTCAATGGGCTGGACAGTCAATTCTTCGCACTCCTACGTATAGGCGTGGTTTTGGCTTGATGTTCCAGGACGGACAGCTCTTTCCGCATCGCAGTGTTGAAGGAAATGTCGCCTACGGCCTGCGCGCTCTTCCCGCCTCCGAACGCTCTGCGCGTGTTGCAGAGGTTTTAGAGATTGTCGGTTTGGAAGGTTTTGGCCCGCGGAGTATCGATTCCCTGTCGGGAGGCCAAGCGCAGCGAGTGGCCTTGGCCCGCGCTCTGGCCCCACGACCTCGTCTCCTTCTCTTGGATGAACCGCTTTCCGCGCTAGATCGTTCGATGCGTGAAAGTTTGTCGATCGAATTGCGTGAAATCATCACAGGCGAAGGAATCACGAGCATCTACGTCACCCATGACCAGGATGAGGCTTTTACCGTTGCCGATCAGATTGGCGTGATGATCGCCGGGCGTCTTCGTCGCCTTGATAGTCCCGAGGCCATGTGGGAGGACCCGGGAGACATGGAAGTGGCGCGCTTTTTGGGAGTCGAGAAGGAAGAACTGGAGCTTGCTGGCAAAGAAGGTGAGCTCTGGGCGGTTGTGTGCGGTACTGTGCTGAGCCGCGGACGGGGATTCTCTGTGATTCCCGTTCAGTTGGAATCTTCTTCTAGTGCAGAACCAAAGTTGATGCGAGTTCCTTTCGACAATCCGATCCCTTCTGTTGGCCAGAGGGTTCAGGTCCGGGCATCTCGGGGGACAATCCACTAGGCTTCACTCGTGACCAATCCCTTTCAACACGCGACAGATTCCTATGGTTCTGTTCGTCCAAGCTACCCGCGTCAGGCGATCGATACGATTCTTGCGGGGGAGAAGGCCTCGGAAGTCACCATTGCGGATGTCGGTGCGGGGACGGGAAAACTGACCGCGGAGCTTCTTGAGCGCGGGGCGAAGGTGATCGCAGTTGAGCCAGCTCAGGCGATGCGCGAACAACTGGTGACGCTCCTGGGACACGATCAGAATGTGCAGGTCGTTGATGCCTGCGCTGAAGCAACTGAGCTGCCGGATGCGAGTGTTGACCGCGCCGTATTCGCACAATCGTGGCATTGGGTGGATCCACAGGCAGCGGGGCAGGAAATGCACAGAATTGTGCGTCCCGGCGGGCAGTTGATGATTGTGTGGAATCAACTGGATGTGACAATCCCATGGGTTCACAGGCTCACGAGAATTATGCGTTCGGGTGATGTTCACCGTCCCGACCGTCCTCCGACCGTGGGTGGGCACTGGTCCCAACCGGTATTGAATCGTTTCGATTGGAATGATTCCATGACCCCCGAAGCCATTATGGAGCTGGGGACGACGCGCTCGTCCTACTTGCGCTCCACAGCTGCGGGACGCGAAAAAATGCAAGAGAATCTGCGCTGGTACCTGTATGAGCATCTGGGCTTTGAGCCCCACTCCACTGTGAAACTGCCCTATTTCACGCTCGTCTGGGTTGCAGATCGGGCAGAATGAGACATATTCACAGGAGGTGTTATGGATATTTCACTCATTGGCGTCGTCGGCGCACTGGTGATGTACGGAGTATCCGTTTCGCCTTCTCTTCTTGCTCGATCGTGGCAGTGGCACGCGGTTGCCTCCGGTGTTCTCTCGGCTGTTGGCTACATCGTTGGACTGACGATCCAGCGTTTCTATGCCTTGGTTGTGCCCAGGCTTGGTGTTGAGATTACCGCTCCACAATCGGTATCGATTGCTTTTAGGGCTGTGCTACTGCTGGGGTTCTTCTTGTGGTTCCTCCGCTGGTTGCTCCAGTCCTATCGCGAGCGCAAGCATGCCAATCATCTGGTCGGAATGCGTGGTGAGACCTTAGGGGAATACCTCTTGGGAACTTTCTTAGCCTTCATTCTGATGCTGGCTTTGCTCGGTATTGCGTGGGGCTTACAGTGGATTGGCCGGGCAATTGTTTTCATCTTGAGCCGGTGGATGCACATGGTCTTCGCGCTGGCTATTTCCCTGCTCATTCTTGTCGTCATTGTGTATGCCTTGACCTCGCAGGTTCTTCTGAAGCTGGGTATTAATTTCTTCACCCGTCATGCACGACAGATGAATAACCGTACGGCAAAGGGGATTATCCAGCCCCAGGTGCCTGAGCGTTCGGGTTCGTCGCAGTCGCATTCCTCCTGGCGTGCCGTGGGCGGGCAGGGCCGCGTTTTTCTTGGTCGAGGTCCTAGCCGCGCCGATATCGAGGCCGTTACGGGTTGCTCGGCTATGGAGCCTATTCGCGTGTATGCAGGGATGCCCGAAGAAGGACAGAGCCTGCAAAGTGCCGCTGATCTTGTTGTTGAAGAATTGCATCGGACGGGTGCTTTTGATCGCGCTGTCATTTTGATTGCCACTTCGACGGGATCTGGATGGGTTGATGAATGGCAGGTTCAACCCCTGGAGTACTTGACTTGTGGGAATTGTGCGACAGCCTCGATGCAGTACTCCTTCGTTCCTTCCTCGATTAACTTCCTGACGGATCTGGATGTTTCTGAAGAAGCAGCGGTCATTCTCTTTGAAACGATTCGTCGCGCGGTGGATGAGCTTCCAGAAGACCGTAGGCCAGCGCTTTTCGTCTGCGGAGAATCTTTAGGTGCCTACGCCTCGCAACATGTCTTCTCGGGAATCATCGATGTTTTAAGTCGGACTGACGGTGCGCTCTGGGTGGGGACTCCTGCGTTCACGCCGATGCACGCGGAACTGACTGCCATTCGTCACCGAGGCAGTCCCGAGGTTGCCCCCGTTGTTGCAAATGGCCGCCACGTTCGTTTCGTTAATGTTCCAGAGAATCTTTGGGCAGATGTTTACGGCCGTGAACTCGGCGATTGGAACTATCCCAGGGTTGTCTATGCTCAGCACCCCTCGGATCCGGTGGTTTGGTGGAATTCGGAGTTAGTGTGGCACAAGCCCGACTGGATTTCAGAAAAGGTTGATGGGGATGTCAGTCCCCATATGCAATACACGCGAGGTGCGACCTATATTCAGGTCCTCGTCGATATGCCGGTTGCGGGTACGGCTCCGGGTGGTCATGGGCACACCTATCACGAAGAACTCATTCCGCTGTGGGAAGCGATTTTAGGGCTTCGTGAGGATGAGAAAAACGCGGGATCGCACTTTGGCTTGGATTCACGGTGGATTCAGGATGATACCCATGAAAGGATCGGCCGGGCCATTCGCGAAAATCTCTCGCGTTCGGAACGTCAGTAGAAAAAGTTAAGCTTTCCGACCGTAGATTCCGCGTTCGGCCAGCCACTGCATTTCCGCGCGAATGCGCTCGTGAATCTCGGCCTCGTCAAGGGCGCACAAACCATGCCAGGCGACTTCGGCGACGGCAAGCAAACGCGGGAAAAGCTGGTAGTACAACTGCTCACGTGTGGGAACGAATTCGCACCACAGTGCACTTTGAATGCCAATTGGCGCGGAGGCCGCTTGTGTGATCTCCTCCATGACCTCGGTGAGGATTCGTTTGGGAGTAATCACTCCGAACATTGCCGCCGGTTCATCCGAGGCCTCTCCAGCCAGGCGATTCAGATAGAGCTGGTCGCAGCATCCATATACCCATGGTTGTCCAGAGAGCGCTGCGCGTCGGGGTCCTTCACCGAATCCTCGCCACGCGATGATGAGAGTGTCATCAAGAACATCTGCCGGGGCGATTTCGGTGAGCTCATCCCAACCGGCAGCGCGCTTACCCAGAGAATGAAGGATTTCGAGTGCGCGTCGAGTCATGGATTCTTGGAGCTCACGTCCGCTATGAATTCCTTGGGATGCTAGAGAATCCATCAAGGCGTGATCGTTTTCCCAGGCCTCGAAACGACATTCGTCCCCGCCAATATGAATGATTGGCGATGGGAAGAGAAGAGCGACGTGGGTGAGTGCGGCATCAATCAAAGCCCAGGATTGATCTGTGGGCCAAAGAAGGTCATTACGATGGCTCCATTGCTCGGGAGGGAGCTTTGCCAATGCTGGATCTCCCAGCTCGGGGTAGGAGCGAATTGCTGCATGCATGTGACCGGGAAGGTCAATTTCTGGGATGACCTCAATTCCTTCTGAGGAAGCGTGGGTGATAATTTCCCGGATCTCATCATCTGTGTAATAGCCCCACGTGGAGTCTTGTGGAGCGCTCGTGATCATGACCGCGCGTTTATCCGAGTCCACATTGTCGTACCAGTCGAAAGCTTCGCGCGGTAAATGCGCGCCCGTTTGAGTGAGTTCGGGGAATTCGGGGATCTGGATACGCCAGCCAGCATCATCGGTGAGATGAAGATGAAGGCGGTTGAAGCCATAGCGTCCCAGCAGAGTGATGATCTCGTGGATAAGCTCGGGCTGCCAGAATGTCCGTGCGCAATCGAGCATAAATCCACGCCATGCGAAGGCTGGTGTGCATTCGCGATCATGTGGGATCATTGAGGGTGACACGTTAATCCTCTTTAATTAGGTCAACCGACTTTAGTGTTACGAATCGTAACATCAGATTCTGTGTGTGCCAAGGTCTGAATGGAGTAAAAGTGCTGAGTACAAATAAAGAGCGTGCAATTGCAGCTCTTGTGACGCAGGGGCCGCAGCATCGTGCTGCCTTGGCTCGCGGTCTTTCGGTTTCTCGCACAACCGTCACGAATCTGGTCCAGGACCTCATTGCCGAGGGATACATGGCCGATGATGGAGAATCTCCATTGAAATCCACCGTCAAACTCACGGAAAAAGTGGGTGTTCTGGTGTCGGTTGTCTTCTGGATTGATCGGACGTTAATTTCGATTGCCAGTGTTGATGGCCGCCTTCTCAATTCTCGAGAAATCGCAGAAAACCCTCACGAAAGCGGAAAAGTTCGCCTCTCACACGTCGCAGCGCCGCTGTCTGTCATGCGTGCCCAACTTGGCGATCCTGTGGTGCGTGCGGGTCATGTTGCGGTTAATACTCAGATCAACGTTCGCACGGGTGAAGTGGTCGGGAGTGCGGCCTCGTCGATGTGGAAGGGCACTAATCCGCTTAAGGCGATGGGCGCACTACTGAATGCTCCGATTTGTGTCGAGAATACGGCGCGACTGGCCGCATTTGTTGAGTATGAACGAATGGGTGAGCCGGCATCTTCCGTGGCCTACGTCCATCTTTCTCATGGCATCACCATGGGATATGTGTTGGATGGGGCGCTGATTCGAGGGGGGCACGGGGGAGCGGGCGAGCTGGGGCATATCAGTATTGATCCCATGGGAATTCCTTGCGAATGCTCTAATAGGGGCTGTCTGCAGCAGTATGTGTCGAGCCCTGCAATCCTCGCTCGCCTTCGACCAATTCTGGGCGAAAAAGCGGGGGTATCCGATTTTGTTGATGCTGTGAATGATGGCGATCATGCCTGCGTGAGCTTGGTTGAAGAAATTGGTGAACAGCTGGGCGTTGCGATGGTCGCCGTGACGAATCTTCTTGATCCCGAGGAAATTATCCTTGGGGGAGAGCTTGCAAAGGTGGGCGCTCACCTTCTCGAGCCGCTTCGTCGCGTTGTTCGTCGCCGAGGCCTTCCTCTGTCTGCGCACAACGTTCGTTTTTCCTGTGCGGGGGAGCCGGCCTCGGCACAGGAAATGGCTGCTGCAGCCTTCCGGGTGATCGTTCACGATGAGGAAATCGTCGAATCGATAGTCCGCTCTGTTGCATAACAAAAGTGTTACGCTTCTTGACAAACTTTTTGTCGGCAGTGATACTAAAACTCATCTACGCATAGGCGCGTAGCGTTTGAGAGGAAATACAGATGTCTCAGCACACAACCAGAAGGCGTGTGATCGCTCTGGCCACAGCATGTGTCCTTAGCCTCGGCCTCGCCGCATGCGGAAAGTCTTCGACCCCCGATGCAAGCGCATCTTCTGACACCTCCGCGCTGACAGGAAAGACCGTCCGCGTGTGGTTTATGGAAGGCTCGATTTCGGACGATGCCATTGCATACCTGGAAAAGACCTTTGCAGAACAGAACCCCGGAAACACCCTCAAGGTTGAAATCCAGCCTTGGGACGGAATCGTCTCCAAGCTGCAAACCTCGCTGGCTTCCAAGTCAGAAAGCCCCGATCTGGTCGAAACCGGTAACACCCAGACCGCTGTCTTCGCATCGGTCGGCGCATTCGCACCTGTCGATGACCTCTACAACAAGGTCGGTGGCGACAAGCTTATTCAGTCCTTCATCGATGCAGGACGCTGGGATAACAAGCTTTACGCACTTCCGCTGTATGCGGGCGCTCGCGGAATTATCTACCGTAAGGATCTTTTCGAAAAGGCCAACATCCCTGTCCCGAAGACCATCGATGAGCTGGCAGACGCGGCAATCAAGCTGGGTAAGGCCAACCCCGATAACGTCGAAGGATTCTCCGGCATGTACCTGTCGGCAGTGGATATCCACGGTGTTGAATCCCTGATGTTTGCCGGTGGCGGCGACTACGCAACCTTGAGCAATGGGAAGTGGCAAGAAAAGCTCACCGATCCGGCCACCGTCGCCTCGCTCGAGCGTGTGCAGAAGATCTTTAAGGACGGCACCGCATACGCGATGGACTCCTCCGCTTCGCAGAAGAGCTTCCAGAAGTACTTCAATGAGAACAAGGTCGGTATTCTGGTCGGTACCGGCTCGGTTGCCAAGAAGATCGATAAGGAACTGTGGGACGCAGGAAAGGTTGGCGTCATGCCGATCCCCGGAGTCAAGGAAGGAAGTGTCGGACAGACCTTCGCGGGTGGCTCCTCCATTTCGCTGGCATCAAACGCGCAGAACCCCGAGCTGGCCAAGAAGGCCCTTGAAGTGATCTTCTCTGAGAAGTTCCAGACCATGGTTGCCAAGGCTGGATGGACTCCCGGTAATACCCAGTACGGTTCGGCCTCGGAAGGTGCATTTGCGGACATTTCCACCACTGTTATCGAGAACTCCAAGCTCACGCCGAACACACCTCAGTGGGGTGTTGTTGCAGGCGATAACGTCATCCGAGACTTCTTCACCGAAATCGCTCAGGGCAAGGACGTAAAGACAGTTGCAAAGGATGCGGGCGCGAAGCTCGATACCACGCTGAATAAGCAGTAGGAGTGATACTCCTTCATATCTCGCGCCAATCTGAAGGATAGACAGAAAGGCGCATCCGAATCGGGGAGTCGCCCGACCTTTCACGGGTGGCTCCCCGAACCTTCCCAATACTCGGAGAGAGCAACGATGACCTCCTCGCAAAGCTCAGTGCGTGCGGGCAGCCCACGCAAGAAACTCATGCGCACACTGGCACCCTTCCTCCTTCTAATCCCAGCCGTTGTTTTGGTCCTGGTTGTTCTGGGATACCCCATGGTTCGCCAGTTCCTCATGTCGTTCCAAAAATTCGGATTGGAACAGCAATTTGGGAAGCCACCAACATGGGTGGGGCTGGATAACTATGTTGCGATTCTCTCCGACCCCTATTTCTGGTCTGTCCTGGCAAAATCCCTTGCCTTCTGCGCGTGGACTGCCGGACTGACCATGGTCGGTGCAATCTCCCTGGCGCTCATGATGCGCGCGGCATCTCCTGCTGCCAGAACCTTCATGAACTCCACTCTGATTGTTGTCTGGGCAATGCCACTTCTTGCCTCTTTGACTGTGTGGCAATGGTTGGTCGACCCGAACTTTGGTCTGATCAACTTCCTTTTGGCATCGATTGGCCTTCCATTCAAGGGGTTCGCGTGGCTCTCAGCCTCGTATTGGACCTTCTTCTTAGTCGCCTCGGCAATGATTATCTGGGCATCCATGCCCCTAGCAACGATTTCCATTTACGCAGCTGTCACGCAGATCGATGACTCTTTGCTTGAAGCCGCGCAGATTGATGGAGCGGGCTATATCTCACGCCTTCGTTACGTGATCTTCCCGTCGATTTCTCCAGTGATCGCACTCATTGGTGTCCTTCAGGTGATTTGGGACCTGCGTGTCTTCACCCACATCTACGTTCTTCAGCAGTCGGGTTCGATTTCGACTGAAACAAACCTTCTGGGTACCTACGTGTACCGCCTTGGTATCTCTCAGGGTAACTACGGGATGGCCTCGGCCCTTGCAACGGTCATCTTGCTGATCACCGTGGTGATTACAGCGAAATACATTCACATGCTCTTCACGAAGGGGGACGCACGATGAGCACCGCACAGGTTTGGGAACGCGCACACCAGGCTGTGCCTCGTCCCCTCAATCGCAAGAAAATCCATCCCGGCAAGATTGCAGTCAATGCGATTTTGGTCATCACTTCGCTCGTCTGGCTCCTTCCCGTGTATTGGATGGTGAACTCAGCATTCCAAACCGAGAGAAACCTTCTGTCGAGCCCGCCAAAGCTGATACCCGCGCCGCTGACCACCGAACACTTCACCAAGGTGCTCACATCTCCCGCATTTCACTCCGCGTTGCTCATGTCCTTGGGTGCGGCAGTCATCACCGTTGTGGCAACAACCCTGTGCTCACTTCTTGCAGCTTTGGCCTTAGCACGTTTTAATTTCCGAGGCCGTCGGACTCTGATCGTTGCAATTCTTGTGATTCAGATGATCCCCGCCGAAGCGCTCTTTATTTCCCAGTACAGGATGTTGGACTCCTGGGCGCTGTTGAACTCGGTTGCTGGCCTGTCATTGCTGTACGTGGGTGGCGTGCTCCCCTTCGTCACGTGGATGATGCGCGGTTATGTCGAGGCCGTTCCCGAAGAGCTCGAGCAGGCCGCAATGATCGACGGATGCACCCGAATCCAAGCATTCATGCGTGTGACCTTACCGCTTCTCGCACCGGGATTGGTATCGACCTCGGTATTTGCCTTCCTTCACTCCTGGAATGAATACACGCTGGCCCTGATTGTGCTCTCTCGCGATTCGGCAGTGACTTTGCCACTGTGGCTGCAATCCTTCCAGCAGGGCCTGCAAGGTTCGGACTGGGGCGGTGTGATGGCAGGCTCGACACTCATCACAATCCCCGTGCTGATCCTGTTCATTTTCGTTCAGAACCGGATGTCAACCGGTATGGTGTCTGGGGCTGTGAAGGGCTGAAAAATTTTTACTGGCAGCCCCATGTCGGCCTGTCAATATGCGGCAAAGTCAGCAGAGGATCAGATCAGGTTTCGCTTCTGCATGATCTTCAGGGCCACCCAACCGAAGGGAGCGCGGCCGTAGAAGGTCACCAGACGGTAGATGATCGCGGTCGGAAGAGCCACAGACACGGCGATTCCGGCAACTTGAAGGCCACCGGTGAGTGCGGCCTCGACCGGACCGATGCCACCGGGGGAGGGGACGACAGAACCCAGTGAGTTCGAGGCCAAATAGGTGATGGAGAGCGTTACCAAGTTCAATGACCCGCCCATTGCGGTCAGGGACGCCCAGAAGGCTCCAACGAAACCAATATTCATGAGCAGGTTTCCACCGAGCACCGCGAGGAGGCGCTGAGGCTGACCGGCAACCCACAGGAGACGCGGATACACCTGCTTCCATGTTGGCTCGATCTTCGACCAGATGAACTTTCGGATCTTCGGAATCGAAATGCACACGATGACAATCACAGCTACGACAGCGGTTCCGGCAATAATCGCGCCGTAGGGGAGTGAAACCGACAGCGACGAACCCGAGAAGAACAGGACGATGACCAACAATGAAACGGTCACCAGGAACTGGGAGATCTGCTGCAAAGTGACGGTGGTGACGGCAGCGGCTGTCGACATCTTCTGCTTTGTCAGGAAACGCAGGTTGAGTGCCGCCGGACCGATTCCAGCGGGAGCAACAAGAGTGATAATTGAGGCTGCGATCTGCGCCAAGATGGCATCGCCAAATTTGACCTTCTCTTGGCTGAAGGCAACCAGGGGAACGGCTCCTCCAACCCAGGTTGTTGCTGCGAAAGCGAAAGCGACAGCGATCCAAATAGGGCTTGCCTGCTTCACCGCAGCGACGATATCGGAGAAGTTGAGCGAACCCATCAACACGACAACCGCAACTGCCAGAACACCGAAGGTAATCATTGTCCTCGGTGCGAAGCGCTGAAGGTTTGCGGGCTGAACGGATTCTTGCGGGGTGTCGGCGACGATCGCCTCGCGCAGGCGATCCAGAAGGTCGCTACGTCGAAGAGCGGAGGAAACCTCGGAAGGAAGAACCGGCTTTTGAAGAACCGGCGCGCAGGCGACCAATTCCGCTTCGCTGAGGTTTCGCCGTGCCGAGGCCAGAGCTCGTTCGGGCCCAGCATAGATAGCAAGTAGGGTAAGGAGCTGAGCGATATCAATGCGTTGGTTGAGCTCAGTAGTTGCAACTTCGCCTTCATCCCAGTGGATCAGCCAAACCTCTGAGGACTGGTCGAGTACGACGGACGAAGGGGCGATGTGGCGGTGGCTGATCGCGTGAGAGTGTGCCAAGAGGAGCTGCTTCCACGCCTGATCAAGAATGTCATCGCTCAGTGCATCGGTGTCAGCCAGATCCTTGAGGGAAGCTGTTGGGGGAAGGGCTCGCATCGCCGTCATGATCGAGTCCCCAGCTTGAGCAATACCCATGGGCTCAGGCAAGCGAACACCGGAACGTTTAGCTGAAATAGCGGTCAGCATGGAGCGCTCTGCAGCTGCTTTTACCGAGGGGGATACCCAGCGAGAAATCCCGCGCAGGCGAACGTTGTTCCATACTTCCAGGAGTGTGCCGGCCATACCGCGGCCCGGATCCAAAATAGTGATTTCGTATGGGACGCCGTAGGTATCCCAGACCTGGTAGTGGCGGTTTCCGTCGGCCGGTGGTCGGCGGGCAATCGTGTATTCCGCTGAATCAGCTTCAGCGGTCCCCATACGGAAGTGGCCGTGTGATGTTTCCGTAACAGCCCATGTGTCTAGCGTGACTCCGGCGGGAAGAAGGTCTGTGCGGATGATGCGTGAGGGAATAATCCGGATCGAGAGCAGCGCCTTCACAATCTGGCCGCCCGAGGCACTGCGGTCTTGGAAGCCCAAGAAGAAACGCGATGAGACACCAAAAGTGCGACCAAGAAGAACGGAGATCAACGCGGATGGAAGAGTGAGTTGCCCGCGAAGTACCCAAATGACGATGATGATGCCCAGAGCCCAGTAGGACCAGCGGACTGAACGAAGTGCTTCCGCTTCACCCGCAGCTGTGAAGAGGGCAATGAGAGCGATTGCGACCAGGTTGATCGCGATGTGCGAGGCCGTCTGTCCGTTCTCCACGTTCGTGATCCTGAGTGGACCAGTAATGGTTTCAGGAAGTTGGCGAAGTCCCAGCAAGATGACATACGAGGCCACGCCGGCGATCATGGCGGTGGTGAGAGCTTCGATGGCAGTGGAGATCTGTCGGCGGAAAAGCAACATTCCAATGACGGCGATCGGGGTGACCAAGATAGTCAGGCCCTCCAAGAGCGACAGGGGCATCAGGAGGAGATCGCGGATCACTGTAACTCGTAGAACGTCTTGAGCGACGCCTTCTGTCGTTGAGGATGCGACGAATCCCAGGCCCCACACAAGGACAATTCCCACAAGGCACATGATGGCCTCGTAGAGATCAGCCCGGCGCCGGCGACGGGAAAGCAGGTGATCGGCAAAGAAAACAGGTTCGGGAAGCCGAGAGTGCAAGGAAGTGGATGCAGTCGATTCAGGGGGATCCACCGGTGGTTCCACAGAGGATGTGGGGGCCTCGGTTATGTCAGACGTGACCAGTTCCTCGGAATTCTCCATGGATGACATCCTATCTGTTGTGTAAAGACCGGTAGGGTTGATTCAAGTAACATGCCGTGCACTTTGTCATTCGTTGTACCCAATTGAAGGAATTCTGCATGCTGAACGCCATCCTGGTGAACGCCTCAGGGCTTGACACCTTCATTCACTGGTTTAAAGACCCCGAAAGTCTGCTGGTCGCAATGGGACCGTGGGTTCTGTGGGGGACGATGCTCATTGTCCTCATTGAGTCGGGTGTTCTTTTCCCTGTTCTTCCCGGAGAATCTCTGCTCTTCACAGCAGGTTTGCTGCACGATCGACTGGGCCTGCACCTGCCAACCCTGATCATCATGGTTGTTGTTGCAGCCTTCATTGGTGCGCAAATTGGTTACTTCCTGGGTGCAAAGTGGGGGCGCAAGCTCTTCAAGCCGGATGCGCGAGTACTGAAGACCGAGCACTTGGAGAAGGCTGAGCACTACTTCCGTGATTACGGCGGTCGTTCGCTGGTGATTGGTCGTTTCATTCCCTTCGTGCGGACCTTCATTCCACTCGCTGCGGGAATTGCACGCTATCCCTACAGTAAATTCCTGCTGTTCAATACCCTGGGTGCACTGCTGTGGGGCGCTGGCTTCATTATTGTCGGTTCGCTGCTGGGCAATGTCCCCTTCGTTCACGACAACCTCACGCTGATCTTGGGCGTCATTATTCTGGTTTCGGTCCTACCCGTGATTCTAGAAATCATTGGGCAGAAGCGTAATGGTGGCGCTCAAGCCAAGGATGCGACTGAGAATGTCGTATCCGCGCAGGAGGATCGTTCCGAGTGAGCACCTTGCGAATCGCATTTCTTGGCCCATTTGGAACCTTTACTGAGCAGGCCCTGCGTCAGGTTGCTCCCGAAGGGGCAGAACTCATTCCGCTAACCTCTCCTCCTCTGGCGATGAAGGCTGTGCGTGAGGGAAGGGCAGACTGGGCGGTTGTACCCATTGAGAACTCCATCGAAGGTGGAGTCAATGCAACGCTCGATGCCCTAGCAGACTACCCTCAGCTGGTGATCCATGCGGAAATGCTGGTGCCCATTACCTTCCACCTGGCGGTTCGACCCGGTACCCAAGTAGCGGATATTCGCAAGATTGGAACCCACCCGCACGCGTGGGCGCAGTGTCGAAACTGGGCTGAGGAAACCTTCCCTGGCGTTGTTCACGTCCCCACGACCTCGACTGCTGCAGCGGCCGAGACCTTGGGTTCGGGCGAAAGCGCATTCGAGGCGGTTCTGTGTAACGCAACCTCGGTGGATCGTTACGGTTTGGAATCGCTGTTCACGGATGTTGCGGATAATCCTGGTGCGATTACGCGTTTTGTGTGCGTGAGAAGGCCGATTGAAGGGGCGTTGACTGCGCCAACTGGACACGATAAGACGACCATTCAAGTTGCGCTGCCTGTCAACCAAGCGGGATCGCTCATGCGTTTGCTTGAACAGTTCTCGGTGCATGACGTCGACCTGTCACGAATCGAATCGCGTCCCAGTGGTGATGGTTTGGGTGCCTATACCTTCTCGATTGACATGGTTGGACACGTCGCTCAGGAACATATTCAGGCGGCGCTGCGCGGGTTGTATCGAGTGTCTCCGGATGTGCGATTCATGGGTTCGTACCCCAGCTCGACGGTCAATAGCGCGGATGTCCCTCAAGATGACGAGGACTATCGACGCGCACGAACCTGGGTGCGCGAGCTCCTTGCGGGCGTCGAGCAGGACTGAGTAGGTAAAACAAAAGGACCCAGCTTTCGCTGGGTCCTTACTACGTGCGCGAGGGGGGAGTTGAACCCCCACCCTATCACTAGGACACGGACCTGAACCGTGCGCGTCTGCCTATTCCGCCACTCGCGCGTACGTGGAAACTTTAGGGAATGAGGACGCAGAAGTCAAACCGAAGTGTGAAAGGCGGTGAGCGTCACCTTGAGAAGCGTGGAGATGCTCTTCCTGTAGTTGATCGCCACTCGCGCACGGCTAGCTTCCGTTCTTCTTTTACTTCGCAAGGAAGCGCTGGACGAAACTTTCGGGTAGATACAGGTACTTTTCTGTAAGCCCCATAAAGGTCTCGAAGTCGATCTTGGGATTGCTGAAAAGCTCGTGAAGTTCGGGATTATCACCCCGGGTAATCGGGCCGAATTCTCCAGTGGGTAGGCAGTAGAAGATATCGCGACTGATTGCGAAACCGTTGTTATTACCGAATTCTTCCATGACTGCAAAGCGCATGTAGTCGGCCATCTGGAGTATCTGCCGTGAGATGTCTTCCGTATCGATGGGCGCATAGAGCAGGATGGATCGTTGCGGAATGGCGAAGAATAATCCGTGGGGAGCGTTAATGTGGAGATTGCTTACCAATGCGCCGATGTTTGCGGCCTTGCCGGCAATAAATGGAGATTCTCCCAGAAGTTCGGTGAATGGACCCACCTGTTGCTTGGTATCGATTGGCTCGTTATCGGTATTGATCTGACCGTAGTAGAAGAGCTCGTCGACTGAAAGCGGGTAACGCGCAAGGCTTTGATCAGTCACCAATGACACGCTGTTTGGGAAATCCAGATAGAGCGCTTTGGCTAATCCGGCGGTGAATGGGCGAATGTAGGTGATGGGGAGATCTGAGCTCTGCCCGTCCCGGATGATGCGTGTGCGAATTCGTCGGCGAAGCTCATCGGGATCATTGAGTGACTTTTCGGGCATCCGCAGGGTCTCAATCATGAATGCGACCCAGCGTTCGATCCGTTCCTGATGCTGGGATGGGTCGGAGCGCGAGAGATCTGACAGAAGGTTTTCAACGTTGAAGCGCATGGTGTCGACGGTCAAAATGTAGCCGTTTGTTTGAGGGTCGACTTGGGGAGTTGCATTGATGCCAGCGTCTTCCAGGCGCTTCAAAAGGTAGGGGAAAGTGCGTTGAATCAGTTCATTACGGTCCATGGACTAAGTTTATCGTTTTTCATATTTGAAAGAGTTGGATTGAGGCCGGATGAAGACTTTGATGCAGGTCTTTTCCGAGGGTAAATTTGTCTGACGAATATGCTGCGTTTTTGGGCTTGACCTGTCAGACTTATTCGTGCGTGTCCCAACGACGGAGACATCATCACAGAAGGATGATCACAATGACAATCCCATTCATTATTGGTGCTTACGCCTCGCATCCGGCGCCCGAGCTGCAAGAGGACTACTACAAACTTCTCGCACAGCAGCCGTGGATTAACGGCCTCGAAATGCCCTATCCCGGACAGATCGCCACCGACAACGAACTTTTGGCCGGTCTACTCTCCGCGGACTGGGATTTCAACACTATCACCGCCATCCCCGGCACCATGCAAAACGTCGGCAAAGACGCGAACTTCGGTTTGGCCTCGCCAGATCGGGACGGTCGCGAGGCCGCGCTGGCTTTCACCCGCCAGCTGCGCGAGGACTTGGGTAAGTTGTGCGAGCATGCTGACCGCAACGTGGTGACGCGCATCGAGGTGCACTCGGCTCCCACGCGAACCGCCGAAGGGGATGCCTTCAGGCGTTCACTGGAAGTTCTACGCGAATGGGACTGGTACGGTGCGAAGCTCGTGATTGAGCACTGCGATCGCTTCATCCCAGAGCAAAAGCCAGAAAAGGGATTCCTTTCGATCGAAGAAGAAATCCAGATCGCTGCGGAATTTGAGGTCGGTGTCCTGATTAACTGGGGACGCTCCGCTCTAGAAGAACGCAGTGCTGATGCTGCCTACGATCACATCATCGCGGCTGGAAAACGCGGAGTTCTGGATGGCGTCGTCTTCTCTGGTGCAGGTCCCGAGGAAACTCAATACGGCTATTCGTGGGTTGATGGGCACCTGCCCGCCCAGGTTGATGAGCCGGCATCACTGATGAGTAACGCAGAAATTAAGCGTTGTGCACAGGCTGCAATCGAAGGCGGATGCAACTATCTGGGTGCGAAGATGTGCGTGCCCAAGGACGCGACATTGGAGGAGCGACTTGCGATGCTCACCCATGTCTACAAGGCCTGCAATTTTCAGTAAGCGTGCGCGCCTCAGTGCTCGTTGAAGATGTGTCGTAGGGGTGGAGTCGGGGAGTGGCTCCGCCCCTACTCTTTGTGTAAACATGTATAAAGATCACATGCATGAAAAATGGGAGCGGACAATGGAGTGGCCGCTCATGGTTGTTGCCGTCGTTTTCTTGGTTGCCTATTCTGCGCAAATTGTGACGGATGCGAGTGGGGTCGACTACGAGCGTTATGAACTTGTCTTGAATATCTGTTGGGCCGTATTTGGTATCGACTATCTTGTCAGGCTCGTTACTGCGCCTGAAAAATGGCGGTGGTTTAAGGCGAATCTGGTTGATTTCTTTTCTGTCGCCTTGCCTTTCCTTCGGCCACTACGTCTTGTGCGTTTGGTAGCACTCCTGCGCATCTTTCAGCGTTCTGCAGATGCGGAACTGCGAAACAAAATTTCTCTCTATACAGGAGCGATATCTGCCTTGCTCATTTGGGTTGGGGCACTCACTGTCCTTGAGGCCGAGCGCCATGCCGAGGGAGCGACACTGACCGACCTTGGACAAGCACTGTGGTGGTCTCTAGTTACTGTGACGACGGTTGGATACGGCGACATCGCACCTGTAACAGTTACAGGGCGTGTGGTTGCGGCGATCTACATGCTCTTTGGGATTGCGCTCATTGGAATCGTAACCGGCATTTTCTCCTCTTGGTTCCTTGAAAGGATTAAGCAAGAAGAGGGTGTAAAGAATGAAGTGCCTTCAGTTACCAGTGCCTCTGCTGTGCAACAGCCGGAGGCTCATGCTCAATTAGAAAAGCAGATCGCAGAGCTGACTCAAGAAGTTCGATTGCTCCGTGCAGAAGTTGCTGCAGCACAGGCAAAATCCCACGGTCGACTTACTCCACAGTGACGGACTTGGCCAGGTTTCGCGGCTGATCAACATCCAGCCCCTTCACCGCCGCAAGCTCGCACGCAAAAATTTGCAGCGGAACAATTGTCAGCAGCGGCGCATACAAAGTTGGAACCGGAGGCACGCGGAAGACAACTTCAGCGAACTCATCAACAGATGCATCGCCTTCCTCTGCAATGACAATGGTTCGGGCCCCGCGCGCACGAACTTCTTGGATGTTTGCCAAGACCTTCGCGTGCAGTTCGGGGCGGCGCGGAGTCGGCACAATGACGACGACCGGCTGGCCTTCATCCACCAGAGCGATCGGCCCGTGCTTGAGTTCACCGGCCGCAAAACCCTCCGCGTGGATGTAGCAGATTTCCTTAAGTTTGAGCGCGCCCTCAAGAGCGACGGGGTAGCCTACGTGCCGCCCCAAGTAGATCACGGAGGTTGCGTCCTTCATCGTGCGGGCGAACTGGCGAACGGTTTCTCCGCTATCCAGGACCTTCTGGATCGCCTCGGGAACGCGGGCGAGCTTCTCCATGTAGTCGGTGATTTCATCGGCGTACTTGTTTCCGCGAACCTGTGCCAAATACAGACCAAGGATGAAGCACGCAGTGACCTGCGATGTGAAGGCTTTCGTTGAGGCAACCGCGATTTCAGGCCCCGCATGGGTCAAAATGACGGCATCCGATTCGCGCGAGATGGTCGAACCGGGAGTATTGACAATCGCGACGACCTTCGCGCCCTGTTCGCGGGCGTGGCGGATCGCCTGGATCGTATCCATGGTTTCGCCGCTCTGAGAAATTGCGACAACCAGGGTCTTTTCTCCGACAACCGGGTCGCGGTAGCGAAATTCGCTGGAAAGCTCGACTTCGACGGGGATACGGCACCAGTGCTCAATCGCGTAACGAGCGACCTGTCCCGCATATGACGCAGTCCCGCAACCAATCATGATGATCTTGTCGATTCCGCGAAGCACGTGTTCTGGGATTCGAACTTCATCCAATGCCAGGTGCTCGTGGGAATCCAGACGATCAGCCAAAGTATCCGCAACCCCTCGAGGCTGTTCGTGGATTTCCTTCTCCATGAAGGTTGGCCACCCACCCTTGGTCGCGCGATCCGCCGAAAAATCGACTTCATATTCCTTCAGGGGAACCGGGTGTCCATCCGTGCCGATCACCGTTACAGCGGAAGCGCTCACGACAACCAGCTGGTCTTGCCCAATTTCTACCGCGCGATTTGTGTGCTCGATAAATGCCAGTACATCCGAGCCAAGGAAGTTCTCTCCTTCGCCCAAGCCAATAACCAGCGGCGATGATCTGCGGGCGGCAACAATAACCTTGGGAGATTCAGTAGAGAGTGCAAGCAGCGTGAAGGTCCCTTCAAGCTTCGCGGTCACTTCGCGCATAGCGACGACTAGTCGGCGTGCGACGGCCTCGTCAGTGCCGCTGAGTCCCGCTACTTCACCCGTGTACGAGGCTGGATCCGCCTGGTCGTAGGCGTGTGCAAGCAGGTGCACGACTACTTCCGTATCGGTTTCCGAGGCGAATACCGCGCCTTGTGTGCGCAACTGGGCGCGCAGGTTATCGGCATTTTCGATAATCCCGTTGTGGACCAATGCAAAACGTCCATCGGGACTCACATGTGGGTGTGCATTCGCAACGGTTGGGCGACCGTGGGTTGCCCAACGGGTGTGTCCGATCCCAGCGAAAGCGTCGGCGGGCGCATCCTGGTCAACGGCCTCGCGCAGGTTAACCAGCTTTCCGACAGCCTTGATGACATTTAATTTCCCCGGGCTTGCTAAGGCAATTCCCGCGGAGTCGTATCCGCGGTATTCCAGGCGTGAAAGCCCGTCAAGAACGACCTGACGGCTCCGCTGAGAGGCTTGGCATGCAACGTGTCCAACAATTCCGCACATGTTCTCATTGCAACACAGGAGCCTTGCTATCGCTTGCCGGATAGCTATGTGGGGCCTGTGAAAATTGCTTAGAGAAGGGTGATCGCTTGATCCTTCCAGTGGATTGGATCGTCCACAATCAGCTCGAGGACTCGATGCGCGCCACCTCGCAGTGACAGATCCTCTGAATGGGGGAGGATATCGATCTGCGGTGTATGCCAGGGGGCTTGAAGGACACGCGTCGCAAGTTCTTCGCGAAGACTTGGCAGCAGGTAGGGTGCGATCTCGGCAACCAAGCCGCCCAAGTAGACCTGAGAGATATCAACAGTGTTGACGACTGCGGACAGTGCTTGCCCCAATGCGTGGCCGGCATGAGTCATGGCGTCTTGAGCGCGTGAGCTGTGGCCCGCGTGCTGCAGAATCTCGCGTGTGCTTGCATTGTCGCCCAGTCCAGCCGCGTGGCCAAGAGCTTTCAATCCTGCGACAGTTTCCAAGCAGCCGCGCGCGCCACACGAACAGATTGCACCTTCGGGTTCCACACAAATATGCCCGATTTCGCCCGACCAGCCATGCGCGCCACTCAGCGGTTGATGGTTGACGATCAACCCGCCGCCGATGCCGACTTCTCCCGAGACGTAGATAAATGAATCCGGCCCTTCGGGGACCCCGGGGCGAGGGTAGGCGACAGCGTAGGCTGCCAAGTCGGCCTCGTTCGCAACTAGGGTCACGGCAAGGTCGTGGAGGGGGTGAAGGATTTCCTTGCGGGGGATATTTCGCCAGCCAAGGTTGGGTGCGATGGTCAGGGTGTCGGCGGAAAAGAGGCCGGGGAGGGCAAGTGAACTTCCAAGGAAAAGCGCGCCTGCACTGCTTCCCTCACGCAAGACACGTCTGGCGATTCGTGCGAGTTTGCGCAGGGTTGAGGTCGGGTCTGCTCCTGAGAAATCGCCGCTCACGTATTCGTGGGCCAAGACCGTCCCGCTCAAGTCAACAAGGTAGGCGCCGAGCGCTGAGACGTTGACCTGTAGACCCAGCGCAATAACCTTTCCCGAGGTCGGGGAGAGCACGCTGGTGGGGCGTCCCCTTTGTCCGGTTGAGAGTTTGTCTTCGCTTTCTTCGACGAGGCTGGAGGCGATGAGTTCGTCGACAAGCCGCGACATCGTTGCACGTGAAATTCCGGTTTGGGCAGCGATGCCCGCGCGGTTGATTGCGCCGGGATGGGCCAGAATATGGCGCAATGCCAAGGAAAGGTTGTGGGCACGCAGGGATTGATTGGTTGCCCCGGAATCGGGGTTCGATGTGCGTGCGGCGTGAGACATATCTTGACTCTATCGCATCTGGAGGATTATGTTATGAGTCATAACAAAACGTGACGCAGTAGTCATTTAATCTATGGAAGGCCATGCTATGGCGTATGTACCTCGCCCCGAAGATCATTTCTCTTTCGGCCTGTGGACCGTGGGATGGAATGCAGTTGATCCCTTTGGAACCGGAACCCGTCCGGTGCTTGACCCGTGGGAATATGCTTCGAAGCTCGCAGAAATAGGCGCATGGGGAATTACCTTCCATGACAATGATGTCTTTGATTTCGATGCGTCAGATTCGGAGCGTCATCAGCGGGTCATGCAGCTGAAAGATGCTGTCGAAGACGCCGGCCTTGTTATTGAGATGGTCACGACGAACACCTTCACGCACCCGGTCTTCAAAGACGGTGGCCTGACCAATAATGACCGAGAGATCCGTCGCTTTGGCCTGCGTAAAATTTTGCGAAATGTCGACCTTGCCGCAGAACTTGGCGCAACAACCTTCGTCATGTGGGGCGGGCGCGAAGGCGCCGAATACGACTCATCAAAGGATCTAAACGCTGCCTTTAATCGCTACTGCGAAGGCCTCGATACCGTTGCGGGATACATCAAGTCCCGCGGATACAACCTCCATATCGGTCTTGAGCCCAAGCCCAACGAGCCTCGTGGTGATATCTTCCTGCCGACCGTTGGTCATGCGCTGGCACTCATCGCGCAGCTTGATAATGGCGACGTTGTGGGCCTCAATCCTGAAACCGGACACGAGCAAATGGCTGGCCTGAACTACACGCACGCCTTGGCGCAGGCGCTGAACGCCGGCAAGCTCTTCCACATTGACCTCAATGGGCAGTCGGGAATCAAGTACGACCAGGACAAGGCTTTTGGTCACGGAGATCTAGCCAGTGCCTTCTTCACGGTTGACCTCCTTGAGAACGGCTTCCCCGGGGGCGGGCCTCGCTATGAAGGGCCTCGCCACTTCGACTACAAGCCCAGCCGAACCGAGGGGATGGAAGGAGTGTGGGAGTCAGCACGGGCCAATATGGACATGTACCTGCGTTTGGCTGAGAAGGCGCGCGAATTCCGCGCTGATCCCATCACCCAGGAGCTCATGGAAGAGGCCTCTGTTTACGAACTCGCCCAGCCCACCTTGGATCCGGGCGAGACGATCGATGACTTCCTTGCTGACCGCAGTGCCTACGAGGATTTCGATGCTGATGCGAAGGGAGCGCGCGAATACCACTACGTCGAGCTCTACCATCACGCAATGCGACACCTGATTGGCTAAGACCGTGAGCGAAAGCAGACCCTTTGTTGCGGGAGTGGACTCCTCCACGCAATCGTGCAAAGTTGTCATCTGTGATCCGGTCACCGGAAGGATCGTCCGCGAAGGTCGCGCATCGCACCCCGAGGGAAGCGAAATTGCCCCTCAGGCCTGGTGGGATGCCTTCGGCGAGGCCGTGCGCGCGGCAGGCGGATTCGATGACGTGCGGGCGCTGAGCGTGGGCGGCCAGCAACACGGAATGGTCTGCTTGGATGAGCGAGGTGAGGTTATCCGCCCGGCGCTTTTGTGGAACGATACGCGAAGTGCCGAGGCCGCGCGGGAGCTGATTCTTGAACGCGGAGATGGAGACCGCGAGCGCGGCGCTCGTTGGTGGGCCCACGCTACGGGACTCGTTCCCGTTGCCTCGTTTACGGTCACGAAACTGCGCTGGCTTGCCGACAACGAGCCAGAGAACGCACGGAAGATCGCAGCAATCTGCCTGCCCCACGACTGGCTGAGTTGGAAAATCCGCGGCGGCTTTGAGGCTGTCGGGTTGGAAGGCCTGTGCACCGACCGTTCCGACGCCTCGGGAACTGGCTACATGGACCGCGAGCACCCCAGTTACAGGCGCGAAATCTTGGCTCAGGCCCTGCGAATTTCGCCGGAAGAGGCCGAGGGAATCATCCTTCCGAAGATCTGCGAGCCCATGGAGGCCATGGGGTGTGGGGACCTGGCGCAAGGGTGGGGAGAAATCGCAATCGGCCCAGGATGTGGGGACAATGCCGGGGCTGCGCTCGGTGTTGGCCTCGGTGTTGGACAGGCATTGCTCTCGCTGGGAACCTCCGGGGTGGTTGCCGTTGTCAGCGACACTCCCGTCGAAGACCCCAGTGGTCAAGTCGCCGGCTTTGCTGACGCAAGTGGACACTGGCTTCCTCTCGCGTGCACGCTCAACCCCTCGCGAATCCTCGACGCGGTCGGGGCGATGAGTGGCCTCGGCTATGAGGAACTGGACGAAGCGGCACTGTCGGTTCCCGATGCCGGAGGGCTGCGCTTGGTTCCCTATTTTGAAGGCGAACGCACGCCGAACCTGCCTGATGCCACCGCCCGATTGGAGGGAATGACGCTCAGGAACTCGACGCGCGCACATCTTGCTCGGGCCGGTGTTGAGGGGCTGCTTGCCCACATGCGTTTCGCGCTCGAATGCGTGCGTGAGCTGGGCGTTCCGATCGAGAAAGTGCTCGTTGTCGGCGGCGGAGCGCGCTCGCGGGCAGTGCAAAGCTTGGCACCCGAATTCTTGGGGGTGCCCGTTGAATTTCCCGAGGCAGCAGAATACGTCGCCCTAGGAGCCGCAAGGCAGGCGGGGATGTTACATTCGCCCACGATGTGAACAAGTCGTGCGTGACCCACGCCTGAGCCATAGCATGAGGCTATGTTCCAGCGAATGCGTAGCTGACCCTCGCGTCAGCTTTTGACCAGACCTACTGATGGCTAGAGATTACTCGCCCGGGTCGTACGTCTTTGCGTTGGAAACTGCCGCAATCGCCAAATCGTGAGCGTAGCGGCTCGACCCCACAGCCATCGCCTCTCCTCACGTCACAAGAATCAAAAAACGTGAACACTAGGAGAAGTAACAATGGGCGCAATTGAAGCAACGGACACCGACTACCAGAACTCTTGGGCATTTGAGACCAAGCAAATTCACGCGGGCTGGGACCGCGATCCCCAAACCGGTGCAACTTCCATCCCGATTCTTCAAACCACTTCATTTGCCTTTGACTCTGCGGAACGCGCTGCAGCTCGCTTCGCCCTTCAAGAACTTGGCCCCATCTACACTCGCTTGGGCAACCCGACAAATGACTACGTCGAGGCCCGAATTGCTGCCCTCGAAGGTGGTGTCGGTGCGCTTCTGACTTCCTCTGGCCAATCTGCAATTACTCTTGCAATCCTGAACCTGGCATCTGCGGGGAACAACATTGTTGCTTCGCCTTCGCTTTACGGCGGTTCAACTTCGCTGCTCAACAACACCCTGCGTCGCCTCGGAATCGATGCCCGCTTTGTTCACGATCCCTACGATGTGGATGAATGGCTGTCTCTAGCCGATGAAAACACCGTTGCCTTCTACGGTGAAACCATCCCCAACCCCAAGGGCGATATCTTTGACATTGAGAAGATCGCACAGGCCGCACACTCCGTTGGCGTTCCGCTGATCGTCGACAACACTGTCGCCACCCCCTACCTGACCAGGCCAATCGAATGGGGCGCCGACATTGTCGTTCACTCGGCCACGAAGTACCTGGGCGGACACGGAACCGCAATTTCGGGTGCAATTGTCGATGCCGGTAACTTCGACTACACGAAGGACCCCAAGCGTTTCCCCGGTTTCAATGAACCCGAATCTTCCTACGCGGGCCTTGTTTTCGGACATGACTTGGGCGCCGAGAAGCTCGGAGCAAACCTCTCCTACATCATTCGCGCACGTGCAATTGGCCTGCGAGATGTCGGGTGTGCTCCCTCGCCCTTCAACTCCTTCCTCATCGAGCAGGGCATCCAGACCCTATCGCTGCGCGTTGAGCGCCACGTTGACAACGCGCTGAAAGTCGCGAAGTTCCTCGAGGCCCACCCGCAAGTCGAGTCCGTCAACTACGCGGGCCTCGAATCCTCGCCCTACTACGAGCTCCACCAGAAGTACAACCCCCGCGGTGCCGGTGGCCTTCTCTCCTTCGTCATCAAGGGTGGCCTCGAAGCTGGAACTTCATTTGCGACCTCGCTCAAGCTTCTCCCGACGGTTGCAAATATCGGAGATGCGAAGTCCCTAGTTATTCACCCCGCATCCACCACTCACTCTCAGCTCAATGAGGAACAGCTGCGCGCTGCGGGAATTGAACCCGGAACCGTTCGCCTGTCAATTGGTATTGAGAACGTCAACGACATCATTGCCGATTTGACGCAGGGCTTCGAGGCCGTGGCACACTTGGCATAAGGCTGCTCGCGCAACGGTCGCTCGGACAGTAAGGAGATCACCATGAATCGACGCACACTGGGACCTATCCCCGTTAGCGGCGCATGGACGCCCCAAGACCCCATCGCATTCCGTAAGTTTGCGCAATTGGGGCCACTACGCCTCGAAAATGGCTCTTTCCTGCCCGAAGTGACCCTTGCGTACGAAACCCTCGGGACCCTCAACGAGGACCGTTCCAATGCAATCCTCGTTTTGCACGCGCTGACTGGAGATGCGCATATTTCCGGTCCCGCAGCTCCCGGCCAGTCAACCGCCGGTTGGTGGGAAGAAGCCGTTGGTCCGGGTAAGCCATTGGATCCCGAGCGCTATTTCATTGTCGTCCCCAACGTCCTTGGTGGCTGCCAGGGGAGTACCGGCCCGTCCTCGGCCGCTCCTGATGGCCGGCCTTGGGGATCGCGATTCCCCATTATTTCCACGCGGGACCAGGTTCTTGCCGAGGCCAGGCTGGCCGATTACCTTGGCATTCCGACGTGGAATACAGTCATAGGTGCTTCCCTGGGAGGGCACCGCGCTCTTGAGTGGGCCGTCACCTACCCGCTGCGCTGCGAGCGATTGATCGTTGTCGCTTCGGGAGCATGCACGAATGCCGAGCGGGCTGCGTGGGCACACACGCAGATTCGTGCAGTTGAATTGGATCCGAACTGGAATGGCGGCGACTACTACGACCAAGAGGAAGGACCTCACGCTGGACTCTCTCTTGCCCGTCAGATCGCACACACGACGTATCGCTGTCCTCACGAGTTGGATGCACGTTTTGGTCGTGCACCTCAAGATGATGAAGATGTTCTGAGCGGTGGGCGTCTTGCCGTCGAGTCTTACTTGGACTACCACGGTGCGAAGCTTGTTCGTCGATTTGATGCAGGGTCCTATGTATCCATGTGTCGCACCATGCTCAGCTACGACATCGGTCGCGATCGTGGGGGAATTGCCGAGGCCCTGCGGCAAATTACCGCGCAGAGCCTGATTGTTTCAGTAGATTCGGATCGTTTGTTCTTTGCAAAAGAGGGATTTGCGCTCGCTGAAGGAATCACAGGCGCAAAGTTTGAATGTATTTCCTCTCCACATGGGCACGATGGCTTCCTGATCGAATACGAACAGCTCAACCGGATGCTCTCAGAATTCTTGGAAAACCAGTCATCTTTCGTTGATTCGGCGGCGCTGTAAGGGTAGTGAAGGACGTAAATTTCTTTCTTATGTGAGGCCTGAGCTAGGCACAGCTCATTCATAGAGTTGGCTGGCTCAATTGGATCATCACGATCCACGAAAGGACCTCACATGAAAACGCCAGCATCGACTCTTGTACGGTTATCGGCCGTAGCCGCGGTCGGCGCGCTCGCGCTGAGCGCTTGCTCATCGACTTCCGGCACCGCTTCCTCGGCCTCGTCGAGCGTCAGCGCGAAGGCTGCCTCAAGTTCCTCGGTATCCGCCGAGTCCGGGACTGTCATTGCTCCCCCGAGTGCTGCCGAAGCCTTAGCTGCCAACGCGAAAGCCTCTCATGTTGAGGACAGCGAATGGGATGCTTCTTCGGCTCAAACCATTACTTTGAATGGAAGTAGCGCGAGTACCTCAGCATCCGGAGTAAAGGTCGATGGCTCCACGGTGACAATCACCGAGGCTGGAGTCTACAAGCTCTCGGGCACCTTGAATGGACAGGTTAAGGTAGAAGCGGCGAAAGATGCTCGCGTTGTGTTGATCCTTGATGGAGCGACCATCACGAACTCTTCCGGGAGCGCGATCAATGTGGTCTCAGCAGATGATGTTGTTCTGTCATTGAATGGTTCAAACACCGTCACTGACGGCACTCCCTCGGATACGAATGCTGAGGACAACGCGGCGATCTATTCCGATGCCGACCTCACCATTACGGGTAGCGGTTCGCTGACGGTCAATGCCAACTACAACGACGGCATTACCAGCAAGGACGACCTCTACATTCTGTCGGGTAACATCACGCTCACGTCGAAGGACGATGCGCTACGTGGCAAGGACTCACTGACGGTTGCCGGCGGAACTATCAAGGTCGCTTCAGGAGGGGACGGCCTGAAGTCTGACCAAGATAGCGATACCACCAAGGGCTACGTCAATATCACTGGTGGAACCATCGAAATCACCTCAACGGGTGACGGTATTCAGGGGGAAACTGACGTTATCATCACCGGTGGTGATACGACAATCATTGCCGGCGGTGGGGCTTCGTCTGGAAAGGACTCCAACAATTCCACCAAGGGAATTAAGGCCGGTGTCTTCCTGATTGAAGACGGTGGCGAGGTCACGATTGACTCCGGCGACGATGCTTTGCACTCCGATGGTGCAATCCGACTGGTCTCGGGAACGATCGTTGCATCAACCGCTGACGATGGTATTCACGCAGAAGGCGCGGCTGTTCTTGACGGCGCGAAGGTTACGGTTGAACAGTCCAATGAAGCCCTTGAGGGCGGCTTGATCACCATCTCCAATGGTGAGGTCAATCTGACCTCCAGTGATGACGGTATCAACGGCTCCGGTTCGACCACCGTTGCGGCAGTTGAAGCGGCGAAGACCGCGACCAAGACGACCACGACCAACAACGGACCCGGTGGTGGTGGCTCCATGCAGGACACCGGCGAAAAGATCCTGATCTCGGGCGGAACCGTGACGGTCAACGCGGGTGGCGATGGCATCGACTCCAATGGCTCGGTGGAAATCTCCGGCGGTAACACGATTGTCTACGGCCCCACGGATGGCGGGAACGGCGCACTGGATTCGAACGGTGAATTCTTGGTCAGTGGTGGAACGCTTCTTGCCATTGGTTCTTCCGGAATGGCCGAATCGCCATCGACCAACTCTTCACAGGGATGGCTACAGGCTTCGGCTTCCGGTAACGCGAACTCGACCGTAACCATTAAGGATTCCAGTGGAAAGGTCTTGGCCAATGTTAAGTCCGCAAAGACCTTCCAGAATGTGGTCTTCTCATCTGCGGATGTGTCGAATGGTCAGAGCTACACGGTAAGTGTGGATTCGAATTCGACCTCTGTCACTGCCGGGCAGGCGACCGGCAGCCAGGGCGGTCCCGGTGGGGGAGCACCCGGCGGTCAGGGGGGTGCTCCTAGCGGAAACCGCCAGGGTGGCCGCTGAGTGAAGTAGTGGGGGGATGCAACTTCGGTTGCATCCCCCCACTAAGTGATTTTCAGGTAGCCGTCGCCAAAAGCTCACTGAAGGGCGTGTAGTTCTGTGTCAGGACTGTCCAGTTGATCCAAGGCATGTCCCTCCTCGCTCAGCATCTTTCTCGATGCTCGCTAGCCGGCGCGCATACAGGCTCTCGACAACGACCATGATCCATGTTGAGAAAAGGACAGGCTGGAGAATCAAGTTAATGTTCTCAGGTGAAAGCACGATTTTGAACATATAACTGGCTTCGTTCTGACTCCATATTGAGGTTACGAGATCGCGAAGGCCGTTGAAGAAGAACTGGTACGCGGCAAGGAAGATGGTTGTCCACTGAATGATGTACTCAGCGATCTGATAGGTCTTGCTACTGACGGTCAAAAAGGTGAAGTGCTTTGAAAGAAAACGGTGAATGTATATCTGAATGAGCGCAGCAGCCATCATCAGTGTCAAGGTCATGAGCAAGAAAGTCCCTGCACGGAACTTTCCAAGACCGGTAGAGAAAGTCGAGGCCGTATCGTCAAGGAGATTCTCACTTCCCCACAGCGATGATGGTAGAAGCAAGATGAGGCTACCAAATAGAGAGACCAGTATCAGCATGAGAACCGCATTAACAATTGCGCTTCCCGTCAGGTAGCCGATCGCCCGAACGAAGATCAAGCATTGGGAGTTGCGTCCATAGATCGCACAACCAAGACCAATCAAGAGGCAAACGGTTGTCGCCAAGAAGAAAAAAGGAAGCATCCGATCTCTTTCCAATACGCATTGCTAGAACAAGTCTCCCACATAGCTCATTCATAGACTCCACTGGCTCAATAGTTACGTCACGCACGAAACGCCCTTGAGGAGCATCAAATGAGCGCACTCACCACAGCCATGGTTCTGCCGATCGTCATCGACCTTCTCGCAATGTTGATCCTGGTTGGAGCCCTCTATTACCCCCGCCACCGACGCGCCGATCTTGTCGTTGCATTTTTCGTAGTTAACATCGGCGTCCTTGCGGTCGCAAGCGTCATGGCAAACTCAACGATTTCCGCAGGCCTAGGACTTGGCCTCTTCGGTGTCTTGTCGATCATTCGACTTCGTTCCGACGAAATCAGCCAGCGAGAAATCGCCTACTACTTTGCTTCCCTCGCCATTGGCCTGCTCCTTGGCATGAGCACCGCGATCTACTCTTACGCAATGGTCGCATTGGTGCTTGCGACTTTGGTCGTTGGTGATTCAACTCTGATCCTTGGGCGCTCCGGCTCGCAGCAAGTCCAATTCGACCGCGCAATCGCAGACGAGAAGGAACTTCGCCAAGCACTTGAAGCCCGCATGGGTGTCAAGGTGACCGGAGTCAAGGTCATCAAACTCGACATGGTCAACGATCTCACCTTGGTTGATGTTCGCTACCGGGTCCCGGCCAAGCGCTGAGCCTGCGCAAACGACCACCTCAGCCTCGGCCTCGTGAAAGAACTGGAGGACACTATGACGCACGAACTACACAACCTGACGAACCTTGAAGGAATCAGCCTCGATGATATGAACGCACGCGCCGCGATGCTCACGCGAGTCGACCGCAAGTACGTCGTGCCCACGGATTGCTTGGATGAGTTGCTCGCGCTCATGAACCCCGCAACGCAGATCCTTGAAATCGGGGGGAAGATTGAGCAGCGATATGCCTCGTGCTACTTCGATACTCCCGAGCTGCACTCCTTCATGGACACCGCGCACAAGCGCCGCCGCCGCTACAAGGTTCGTACGCGCTCTTACCTTGATTCGGAGCTGGCCTTCCTTGAAGTTAAGACCCGAGGCCCGCGTGGGCACACCGTCAAGAAGCGCTTGGCCTACGACTTCGCTCAGGCAGCGCGGATGGAACTCAGTCGCGAGGGCAGGCTGTGGGTGGCCGAAAGGCTCGAGGCCGCTCAGTGCTTTGACGGTTTTGGCCGAGTTGATTCCCTGGTCCCCGTAGTGACTGGAACCTACACGCGTTCGACGCTTCTCATGGCAGACGGTCAGGGGCGAGCGACGATTGACACTGATCTGAACTGGGACTCATGGGGACGTGAGCTTCAGGCTCCCCACATTGCAATTATCGAAACGAAGTCTGGTGCCGCTCCTTCTGAGCTAGACCGACTGCTGTGGGCAAACAGGATCCGGCCGTCGCGTATCTCGAAGTACGCGACTGCGATGGCTCTGCTGACTCCGGACTTGCAGACGAATCGGTGGACTCGGGTCATCGATCGTTTCTTTACGATGAGGCCGGCGGTTCAGCAGGCGCTTGCCGCATGAGCCGACTGCGGGATTGATCCCGTACACAAGCTGTCCCGCGTAGTGTGCGTGATGACCCAGAGGTGCTGCTCGGGACTAGGCTGGGGGGTGTGGAGATTCCATACCCCCCAGTTCTAATGAGATCGTGAGGAAAAAATGACACTGCCTTCGGAGAAACTTGCTGAGCTCGGCCTTGAACTGCCTGAGGTCGCTAAGCCTGTTGCCGCCTATGTCCCCGCCATTGAGGATCGCGGTGTTGTGCGCACCTCCGGCCAGCTTCCCCTGGAAAATGGCGAGTTGGCGTGCATTGGTGCGGTCGGTGAAGATGGTGCGGATCCCGAAGACGCTTACGAGGCCGCACGCATTTGTGCGTTGAACGCAATGGCGGCTGCAGCTGCAGTTGCGGGCGGTGTGGATCGTTTGGCTTCGGTAGTTAAGGTGACTGCCTTTGTTGCTTCCTTGCCGAACTTCTACGGACAAGCTGCTGTGGTTAATGGAGCATCTGAACTGCTGGGCGAGGTTTTTGGCTCGCAGCACGCGCGTTCAGCTGTGGGTGTTGCAGCCTTGCCGTTGAATGCCTCGGTTGAGGTTGAAGTTGAGTTTGCACTCCGTTCCAAATGAATGGGATCGCTCAGCGTTCTATTTAGCAAGGATTTAAACTGAAATAAAGGTTTGTATGCGGGCGTTCCTGTGAGTGCCCGCTGGTTTACACCTTTATTCCAAGGAAGAGGACAAAATGGCAGAGACTTTGCCCGAGGCAGCAGCGCCGGGAACTGGACAGCAATTCAAGCTGGTTGACGTATCGACCACCCCCTCTGAGGGCGGCTGCGGTTGCGGTTGTGGTGGCCACGGAAAGAAGGAACAGGCTGCTCCTGCAGCATCTGCACCCGAGTCGCACGGAGGCTGTGGCTGCGGTGGGCACGGACATCAGGCCGAGGCCGCGCCTGCACCTGAATCACACGGCGGTTGTGGTTGTGGCGGACATGGACACGGTGCTCAGGAAGCTCCAAAGGCTGAGGCAGCTGCTCATGGGGGCTGCGGTTGCGGTGATCACGGCCAGGGAACAGCGCACGTTGTATCGCAGGATCCCGCCGTTCGTGAAGACGAGCTTGTTATTCATTCCCTGCCTAAGGTTGTTCGCCATGCACTGTTGTTTGCCGCGATGGACAACCTGCCGCTTGGCGCATCGCTGATCGTTGTTGCTCCGCATCAGCCCGTCCCGCTGTTCAACTACCTGCAGGAAAGTGAATCGCACTACCGCGTTGAGACCATCGAGACCGGTCCGGTTGACTGGCGCTACCGCGTGACGCGTCTGTCCTGATCTTCGGACGCTTTATGCCCGCGAGCCCCGCGCTCGCGGGCATTTCAGTTTCAATACAAAAGCCCGAGATGTCAACGAAGTTTTCGCTGATATCTCGGGCTTGTCTGAGCCGCCTGTGGGAATCGAACCCACGACCTATTCATTACGAGTGAATCGCTCTGCCGACTGAGCTAAGGCGGCCGGGCTTATCTGCACTTCACTACTGAGGTGGAGAAAAGCTACCTGAAGTACTTTAGCGGTTACCACTTGTGAGAAGCAAACGTTTCGTGACAGAGGTGATGTGGGATTGCCCGCACAGCAATGTGCGATTCAAGAGTCAGATCGCCCGGCGAATGTTAGGCTGAATTGTGTTGACAGAAGATGACGAAAAGTCAGAAAATCCAGCTGACATCCCCGTAGTGCTCCTGGTTAACCTCGGTACTCCAGAATCGCCTAGGCCCAGGGATATTCGCCGTTTCCTGCGTGAATTCCTGAGCGATCGTCGTGTGATCGAACTTCGTCCTCTGATCTGGAAGCCAGTTCTGGAAGGCGTGATTCTTCCCTTCCGTCCTTCTCGAGTAGCCCCAAACTACCGCTCAATTTGGACTGAGCACGGTTCGCCACTCATGGCGTATTCCATTGCCCAAGCCGAATCCCTATCAGAGCTGCTTGGCGGTCAAGCGAAAGTTGCGCTTGCTATGCGCTACGGAAAGCCCTCTATTGAGAGCGTCCTCGATGACGTGTTCGCAAAGGGGCATCGCCGAGTTCTTCTTCTGCCCGCCTATCCGCAATATGCCGCATCGTCTGCGGGAACAGTTTCTGACGCCTTAGCGCGTTACATCCTGAAACGTCGCAATCATATGGAAGTGCGCACAATTCGTTCATTCCCCACAGAACCCGCCTATATTGAAGCTTTGGCTCACGCAATCGAGGAGGATTGGGCGCGTCGGGGTCGCCCCGATTTCGCATCTGGCGACCACCTCCTTGCGTCTTTCCACTCCATCCCTCAGAAAATGCACGATGCGGGTGATCCCTACAAGCATGAGTGTATGGCGACGGTAAATGCGCTCCGAGCCCGTTTAAATCTTGACGAAGACCAGCTTCTAGTGACTTTCCAATCGGTTTTTGGGCCCGCGAAATGGTTGGGGCCGGCAACCATCGATACCGTCGCCGAGCTTGCTCGTCATGGGACCCGGCGTCTTGATGTCATTTGCCCTGGCTTTATGACGGATTGCTTGGAAACCGTCGATGAGATTGCAAAGCTCAACCGTGATGCTTTCCTCGAAGCCGGTGGCACGGACTTTACCTATATCCCCTGGGGTAATGCATCTGCCGGTGCCGTTGATACTTTGGGTGCGCTTGCCCGTCGTGGGTTAGCGGGTTGGGTTCATTTCCCTGACGAGGCCTAGCTGCTTCTGCGCTGTTGAGCTTCCTTCGCGCGCCATTTGTTCCATATGCGCGACGCACCAACCCCTAGTCCCAGTGCGATGACGGTTGGCACAAGCAAGGTTGCGCCTCGGTGCGTAAATTCAATAACCAAGCACAATGCCGTTAGTGGCGCACTCATTGATGTGCCAAGAACAACCACAGCGCCGATGAAGGCGAAGCAAGCGATCGCGGTTGTATCACCGGGGTAGATGTAGGACCAGAGGATCCCCAGTATCGCACCGCAAGATGCGCCTAGCGCAAGACCGGGGGTAAGAGTTCCACCCCATGCGCCCGAGCGAATAGTGGCGAGCGTTCCGATAAGTTTTGTAAATCCATCGATCACAAGAGAAACCAGTAATGCGACTCCAATTCCTGCAGCCGCGCGTTCACCCTGGCCCAAAACAGCTCCATCAAAAGCAAGCTGAGCGGTCGATTGTCCGTTTCCGGCAATTGATGGAACCCAGACAGTGATCACTCCAATGAGGGTGAAGGTTGGAATCATCCAGGTAAGTAGACGCCAACCGGTGGGGCGAGCAGCGGAGCATGCTGAAACAGCGCTCTTGAAGAGGACTCCGATGATTCCAAGGAGAGGCCCGATGATGACGGCCCAAAGTGTGAGCGATGCGGTCGGAAGGAGCTGGGTGGCCTCGGGAAGTGTGTAGAAAGGAACGCTTCGAACCCAGCCGTGTGCGACAAGGACCGCTCCGCCACTGATGATCAGCGCAGGCCATACCGCGTTGGCTGTGACCTCGATGAGAAGAATTTCAAGTGCGAATACTGCTCCGGATAGAGGGAGCGAATAGACTGCAGCAAGACCTGCACCGGCCGCGCAGCCGACAATAATGCGTCGCTGCTCAGGCGGAAGGTAAAGAAAATCGGCGATCTTCCCACCCAGGGAAGCACTAATCTCGCGAGGTGCAACTTCGCGACCGATAGAAGCGCCCATTCCGACAATGATGATCTGGTTAATTGAGTGCCAGAAAGTCAGGAGAATCGGCATTTTCTGGCCATTAACTGCTTTGGAGAGTGTGACGGGTTTGCCCCCGGCACGCGCATAGAGATACCAGGAAATTCCTCCGACGAGGCCTGCTCCCCCCAGTGCGCAAATCCTATGCCACCAAGGGACTGAGGAAATTGCGTGAAGAAGCGTTCCGCTCGCGTCGCCAAAGACAAGGCCCTCGATCAGGTGGAGAAGATGCGAACACCCGGCACCAACTAGCCCTACCGTTATCGCGGTCATAAGGACCGCTAGCCCCATGCGAATACGGGGGGAGAGCCGAGAGATTGGTCTACCGGGTGTGCTCACACTAGTTGAGAATACTAGCGCTTCTCGAGTTCATCCAAGCGCGTATTAACGTCTGAACCCACGCGGATCAATACGTTGAGGTCTTCATCGGAGATGTCGTCGCTAATGATGTCGCGCAGAAGTGCTCGCTCAGCCTGTTGGGCGGAGGTGACAAGTTTCTTGCCTGCATCGGTGATGGTGATTGTGCCACCGCGACGATCGAATTCGTAGGCGGTGCGAACAATGAGATCGCGATCTGCAAGACGACGATAGGTGTGTGTCAGACGCGAAGGGCTAAAAATGACCGATTGGGCAAGTTCTCCCATGCGGATTCCAATTTTACCGGCTGAAGCCACCTCATCGAGGACGCGATATTCACCGAGTGAAAGTCCGAACTCGCGCTTGAGCGTTGCCTCCAGAGCCGCAGAAGCCCTAGTGATAGTAATGAAAAACTGTTCGATCTCGCGAGCCCGCTTTGCTTGGTTCATGTCCCTTCTCCGTTTTAGCCTTCATCCTCGAGGTTCTCTAACGAAAGGACAGTTTATAGGTTTTGATCAGGCCATACAACGCTGGAATCGAAAATGAGACAGGTAATTTTGAGGGTATAGAAAATTAATAGTTAATATCGAAAATGTGATAGCGTGGCTTCGAAAAGTGCATTACTCGATCGCAGAAAAAGAATTCTTCTCTGTGATTGATATGTTTTCGAAGGGTGAAAACTATGCAGAAGAAAGTCGTTGTATTAGTTGATGACCGTGATGGCTCGGTTGCCAAGCAGACAATTTCATTCGCATTCAAAGGTGTATCGTATGAAATTGATCTTTCCGACCAGAATGCCGAACAATTTGAGCGTGACATGTCACCATGGATTTCCGCAGCTCGTAGGGTGGGCGGGCGTCTCAACAGTCGCCGCACCACGCCGTGTGGGGATGCTGAAGCAAAGAGTGTCCGCGTACGTCGTTGGGCTCGTGAAAAGGGGATCGAACTGAGCGGTCGAGGCCGGATTCCGTCTGCCATTATTGAGCAGTTTGAAAAGGAAAATCGCTGATTTTTGTTCTGAATTCCTTCGATATTTTGCGGGGTATTTCTATCGAAATACCCCGCATTTATATTTGTATTCAATACGTTTTGTATCGAGTGGTCAGTTTTCGTAACCTGTACCGGTTTAGATTGACCTTGTATGCACTGAAATAGCTAAAACCGCAGGTCAGCTACGCAATGCCTGGAAGGCTCACTTCGCCAGCAATAGATCGATTCATCCACTGTGCGAACTCTTCGCCTTGCAATCCCTGCGAGAGCAAAAAGATTGTCTTCGCATACAAGGCCTCAAGAGTCATGTCATGCGCGCTAATCGCGCTCAAGCGCGCCAGAGTGCTCCCGGCCTCGTAATGGCCCAACACGACCTCGGCTTGGTGGCACTGCGATGCAACGATCAGGGGAACCTCGGCCTCACGCAGTTCCTGTAAAACATCCACAAAACCCGGGTCTGAAGCAGGAATATTTCCTACGCCGTATGCGCGGATGATGACGGCCTCGGGCAGGGGAGTGAACATGGAACGTAAACGAGCGGCGCTTAGGCCGGGAACAATGTCCACAACTGCAACGTCGTGTCGGGTGTAAGGCGCAGGATTAGCCCAACCTTCACCGGCCTCGATACTGTGATACCAGCGCCAGGGGGCACCTGTGCGTGCGATCGGCAATGTTGAAGGTGAGTCAAAGCCAGCGAAGGCCCATGATGAGGTCTTTGTTGAACGATTTCCTGCCAGCAGCATATGACCAAAGAACAGAGTTACGCCGCTGACCTGGGAACTTCCAGCAGCGCGTAATGCGCCCGTCACATTCGCGGAGGCATCGGTGCCGACAACGCCAAGCGGATATTGAGAGCCCGTTAAAACAATGGGTTTTGTGAAATCAGCCAGCGCGTACGACAGTGCGGCAGCGCTATAGGCCATGGTGTCGGTCCCATGGAGCACCAAAAAAGCATCAGCTTCATCGGCATGAGCGCGAATATCATCGATGATCATCTGCCAGTGGGTCGGTGTTGTTTCCGACGAATCGACCAGCGGTGAGAGCTGAGACATTGACACCTGTCCCGTAAGCTCGATTCCATCGAATTGAGTGTTGAGCCACGATGCCATATCTGCGCCCGGTCGCAAACCGTCAGGAGAATCAACCATCCCGATTGTTCCGCCTGCATATGTCACGTGAATCCTCATAGTGCGTCCTCTTCCATCATTAGAGAGCGAAAAAGAAACGAGAGCAGAGGGGTGGTTATTCGCCTAAGTGGCGCGGGGCCTCGTCGTTTGAAGAAAACTTACCCCGAATTGCATACCAACCACAAACCATTGCCACGACCACTACTCCGAAGAGCGCGAGAGTCCAACGGCCATTGGTGCTGGTGACATTTGAAGCGACGACAATCGCAAAGAAAGCTAGCGAGATGTAGTTCGTGAAAGGTGCACCCGGCATGCGGTATGAGGGGCGCTCCTCCTCGCCGGCTCGCACACGCTTGAGGAATGCCAGGTGGGTAATGAGGATCATCGCCCAGGTTCCCGCAATGCCAATTCCAGCAAGGCTCATGACAATTTCAAAAGCATCATCGGGGAGGAATGCGTTGAGCAGTACCCCCAGCAGTCCCAGCGAGGCGGTGATAATAATCCCGCCGTAGGGGACGTGGTGCTTATTAAGTCGCGAGGCGAAGCGTGGAGCTTCGCCTGAAACGGCCATTGAGCGCAGGGTTCGGCCCGTCGCGTAGAGGCCCGCGTTGAGCGAGGAAAGCGCTGCGGTCAGAACGACAACCTGAATAATGTCGCCGGCGTGAGGAATTCCGAGCGAAGCGAAGAAGGTGGTGAAGGGAGACTCGTCGGAGGAATAAACGGTGTAGGGCAGGGCTAAGGCCATGAGAGTAACGGTGCCGACGTAGAAGAAGAAAATTCGAAGGGCCATCGAGTTGATTGCCTTGGGAAGTACCTTCTGTGCGTCTTTCGCTTCACCGGCAGCAACGCCCACCATTTCAGTGCCACCAAAAGCGAAGACAACGCCCAAAGTCAGTGCGAAGATCGGTGCGATGCCCTGTGGGAGTAGGCCGCCATTTTCAGCGATGTTGTGGACGCCGGCGGTGTGGTCGCCCATCTGAGCTTGGGTGATGATCGCCTAAATGGCAAGCGCCATAAAGATCAAAATTGTTGTAACTTTGATGAGAGCAAACCAGAATTCGGCCTCACCGAAGGCTTTTACCGACAGCATGTTGAGGCAGAAAACCAAGACAAGAGCGATCAGAGCGATCACCCAACGTGGGATCGACTCGAAGAGATTCCAGTAGTGCATGTAGACGCCGACAGCCGTAATATCAGCCATCACCGTCACTGCCCAGTCAAGGAAAAAGAACCAGCCGGTGATGAAAGCGCCGCGTCTACCGAGGAATTCACGTGCGTACGAGACGAAGGCTCCAGAGGAGGGACGACGGATTGCGAGCTCACCGAGTGCGCGGACCATGAGGAAGGCGAAAACTCCACAAACCGCGTAGGCGAGAGCAAGAAGCGGACCTCCCTGTGCAAGGCGTCCGCCTGCACCAAGGAAGAGGCCAGTTCCAATTGATCCACCGATTGCAATCATCTGCAGGTGGCGGTTTTTAAGGGCCTTATCGTAGCCTGCATCACCCTGATCTGCGGGGTGAGTTCCGCTTGTCATTTCGGGGTTCATCGAGGCCTCGGTAGTGGGCTGGTGAGTAGACATGCGTACCTTCCATCTGGTTGGACACTGGCTGTGGGGGAGAAGTTCATTTGAGAGTGATCGACTGGTTCGGGGGGCTCAGTTGAAATTAAACAGTCGAAATTAAGTGCAAAAAGCTGAGGTAGTTATGTACCCCGGCTTCCTTGCTGAAAGTTAAATTCAGTGCCCTATCAGTCTTCCGAGACGGAATTACCCGTACCGGAATCGCTGATGTCGGGGTCACCTGAAGTGTAGCGTACGACGTCTTGAGAACCCGTAAAAGTAATTTTCTTTGCGGATTCTAGGTTGACAGAGTTGTTAGCCCCGTCGATGAAAGGTGTGCCCCAGCCACTTACTGTCAGAATGCAGGAATGAAGATCTCCACGCGGCGGTTCGCTTGGCGACCGGCGGGGTTGTCCGAACCATCGGAGTTCGTGTTGGGTGCGACCGGCTTGCTTTCGCCGAAGCCCTGAGAATCCAAGGTTGCAGTGACGCCATCCTTCTTCAGTTCGTTGACGACTGCAGTAGCGCGTTCCTCAGACAGGGTCTGGTTGGAAGCATCGTCACCAATCGAATCGGTGTGGCCGTATATGTGCGCAGCCGGAACCTTTGCGCTCGTGAGTACCTCAGCAAGCTTCTTCAGGGTTGCTGCTGCCTCGGGACGAATATCGGACTTGCCGAAGTCGAAGAGGACGCCATCTTCCAAGGTGATGGTTGTGCCGCAGCTCTCGACGGGCTTGAGGCTATCGACCTTGGGGAACTTACCAACCTTGCCAACGGTCGGTGCCTTGTCAGCCTTCACCTGCTGGCCGTTCACCATCGCGGTGCCATCGCCGTTGTTGATGATGTTCAAGTTCGGGCCGTTGTAGACGCCGCCGCCCTTGCCATCAAGGTTGTAGGTCACCGAAGTCTTGCTGTTGCTGTAGTTGCCGGAACCGTCGGAGCTAATCACGATCTTTTCGCCGGTTTCGGAGTTGTTGTAGACGCCGGAACCGTCAGGGCTAACCGTGATGTTCAGAGTGTTTGAGGTGTAGGTACCGGAGCCATCGGAACTAATCGTGATGTTCAGTCCGTTGGATGAATCGTTGTAGACGCCACCGCCCGTGCCATCGACAACGATGCTTACCGGACCCTCGTTAATAACGCCGGAGCCGTCACCACTGTTGACGACCTGCTTATCGCCGTTAGTGGAGACACCTGATCCGTCGCCACCAAGTACGGTATTTCCACCGTTGGTCACCAAGCCGGAACCGTCACACACGGCGGGGGCAACGGTTACGCCGGGAACGGAGGAAATCTTAGAGGTCGCGTCAATGACAGCCTTGTCAGCATTTGAGGCGAATACGCCGATTGGTGGAACTTTGAAAAGAGGAACTGGCGGAATCTCGCCGGGTTTGTAGCCTGCGACAGCGGGGACTGCGGAGGTGGCTGAAGCGGTTGCCTCGGGGGTTGCCTCGCTCGTTGCGGAGGTCGATGCGGAAGGCGCGCTCTGAGAGCATGCACTCAGTGAAACGAGTGCTGCCAAGGTGGACAATGCGGTCGCCGTACGGAAAAAGTGGCGCTTTGATGTTGTGTCACTCATGCCCAAAGTTTAAAAGGAACATACTGAGCAGTTGCTGGATAGCCCCTACTGAGACACTGATCGAAGTTGATTAGGTTGCGGTTATTTGATGAGTTTGAGAGCTCATGCGCTGGGGTGTTGTGGACAGGACGCATGCAGGATGTCGCTGTATTTCTTCTCATCTCCGAGAAACAGGGGAAAAGGCGGGACGCGTGACGCAGGTCCCGTGACACATATGCGAAAAGAATGAAAGAATATGTGCATGACCTACAAACTGGTGCTGCTCCGCCACGGCGAGAGCGAATGGAATGCAAAGAACCTCTTCACCGGTTGGGTGGATGTTCCGCTGTCGGACAAGGGCCGCGCGGAAGCAACCCACGGTGGTGAACTCCTCAAGGAGTCCGGTGTTCTTCCGGATCTCCTGTTCACGTCGATGCTGCGTCGCGCGATCATGACCGCGAACCTGGCACTTGACGCTGCTGACCGTCACTGGATCCCCGTTGAGCGCAACTGGCGCCTCAACGAGCGTCACTACGGTGCGCTCCAGGGCAAGAATAAGAAGGAAATTCGCGACGAGTACGGCGAGGAGCAGTTCATGCTGTGGCGCCGTTCCTTCGACGTGGCTCCGCCCGCAATCGAAGCAGGTTCTGAGTTCTCGCAGGATCAGGATCCCCGCTACGCCGGTGAACCCGTTCCCATGAGCGAGTGCCTCAAGGACGTCATCGCACGTCTGCTGCCCTACTGGGATGAGACCATCGTTCCCGCGATCAAGACCGGCAAGACCGTTATGATCGCCGCGCACGGCAACTCTCTGCGCGCGATCGTCAAGCACCTGGATGAGATCTCCGACGAGGACATCGCCGGTGTCAACATCCCCACCGGCATTCCGCTGGTGTACGAGCTTGACGAGGAAACCCTCAAGCCCATCAAGAAGGGTGGCACCTACCTGGATCCCGAAGCCGAGGCGAAGATCGCTGCGGTCGCCAACCAAGGTAAGTAATTTCTGCAATAGGCGCGGCGGTTCCGAATTTCGGGACCGCCGCGTTTGCGTTTTGTTGCGATCGCGCTGGCCCTCTTGAAAGCTGTCCTTCTGGAAAATTCACCGTGAGTGTGATGGGCAGGGCTTTCTGGTCCCACGTGCGTCTGTGCACAGCTGCTCACCATTCAAAGGCGCAGAAAGTATGTGAACTGATAGAATATAGACCGCAGTTCAGCTGAAGCGCAGGAGTTTCTTCTATGTCATTTGAGATCGGTCAGACCGTTGTTTATCCTCACCACGGCGCCGCGAAGATTGAGGAAATTTCCACCCGTGTTATTCGCGGCGAAGAGAAGACCTACTTGACTCTGCGCGTCAGTCAGGGTGATCTCACCATTCAGGTACCCGCCGAAAACGTTGATCTTGTCGGTGTGCGTGACGTTGTTGACGAAGACGGTTTGGAGACGGTGCTCTCGGTCCTGCGCGCCCCCTACATTGAAGAGCCCACAAACTGGTCGCGTCGTTTCAAAGCCAACCAAGAGAAGATTGCGACTGGCGATATCGTCAAGGTTGCCGAGGTTGTTCGAGATCTTACTCGCCGTGATGATCAGAAGAAGCTGTCGACCGGTGAGAAGCGCATGCTGACGAAGGCTCGTCAGATCCTCAGCTCTGAACTTGCACTTGCCCGCGATATCGATAAGACCGCTGCGGCTGCGCGCCTCGACGAAGTCTTGGCTGAGGGCTACGATGAGTCCCTCGCAATCGCGGATGACCTCCCGGAAGAAGACGCGGAACAAGAGTGACCTCAACATCCCCGGCTCAGGTTTTCGCGGTCATTACTGCGGCCGGATCGGGTACGCGCTTGGGCTCAGATCGCCCGAAAGCTTTGGTTGAGCTCGACGGAATATCTTTGGTTGAGCACGCGCTCAGGAGCCTCCATTCTGGTGGCGTTGATTGTGCCGTTGTGACAGCACCTCCAGAACGTTTTGAAGAGTTCCGCGCACTTCTTGATACTGCTGAGTTTCGTGATGTTGTCCGTGTTGTTCCGGGTTCCCCCCTGTCTAGGCAGGCTTCCGTCGCGGCTGGACTCGAGGCGCTTGCCCAAACAGCGGTCGCTTTGAGCGATGACAGCCCCGTCTTGATTCATGATGCAGCCCGCCCTCTGGTTTCCCCTCAGCTGGTTTCTCGCGTGATTGATGCTCTTCGCGCGGGAGAGCGGGCGGTGATCCCAGGCCTTGCGGTGGCGGATACGCTGAAGAGCTTCCATGAAGTTCCCGAGGCCTCGGCAGGGCAAGTGCGGGGCGCGCGCTACGTTGAGGCGACGGTTGACCGTGCTGGTTTGGTTGCCGTTCAGACTCCGCAGGGTTTCCCCTGGAAAGTTATTCGTGAGCTGCATCGGCGTGCCGTGGCCTCGGCGAATAGCGAAGCCACAGCGCTTACTGATGATGCCGGGCTTGCTCAGCAGGCGGGAATTCCCGTTCGCATTGTTCCCGGTGAAGGTCGCGCATTGAAGATTACGACGCCAATTGATCTGGTTTTTGCGCGCGCAATCCTTGCTGAAGACGCTCGTGCGTGACGACCCTTACTTGTATTTTTTCTTTTTCGCTGCTTCTCCGTGATAGTTTCACTGGTAGGCCTACGGTGGTAGGCGTATAAGGAGTGAACATGAGTGAATCGACGCCCCCTCAATCGATGGCACCTTCGGCGAAGAAGAAAGCATCGATTCTGACGAAGCCGGTCATTGAATGGGCTTTGTGGGACTGGGGTTCGGCAGCATTTAATGCTGTTGCAACGACTTTCGTCTTCTCGGTCTATCTGACCAGTGATGGGACTTTCACCGATAAGGGAACCGCTAGTGATTACCTTTCGTGGGGTCTTTTTGCTGCAGGCATCATCATTGCGCTTCTCGCACCGATTACCGGTCAACGCGCTGATCGCCGCGGAAAAGGTGGTCTTGCCTTAACAGTATTCACGATCTTGGTCGTTATTTGTCTGGCACTGATGTTCTTTGTCGCTCCGGAAGGACCTTTGGGGCCGCGCGGAGGCCTCTTCCTTGGCATTGCGCTCTTGGGCATTGGCAATATTTTCTTCGAATTTGCATCGGTCAATTACAACGCGATGCTCAACCACCTCTCGACCAAAGAAAACATGGGCCGTATTTCCGGTCTGGGATGGGGATCGGGCTATGTCGGTGGCATTGTTTTGCTGCTGATTCTGTACGTTGGACTGATCAGCCCCGAGGTCGGATGGTTTGGTATTACCCATGCGAATGGATTGCACATTCGCGTTTCAATGGTGATTGCTGCAGCGTGGATGCTGCTGTCTGCACTGCCTTTGATGCTTCACCCCGTCAAGCCTCGGCATATTGATGAGCACCACGGTGAGCACGAAACTCTATGGGATTCTTACCGAAAGCTGTGGAGCACGGTGAAGTCTCTGGCGAAGGAATCGCCGCACACGCTGTTCTTCCTCGCTGCCTCTGCCGTGTTCAGGGATGGTCTTGCGGGTGTATTCACCTTCGGCGCGATCCTTGCGGGAACGGCCTTCGGCTTCTCATCTGGCGAGGTGATTATCTTTGCGATTGCGGCAAATATCGTTGCAGGAATCGCCACTATCGCCATGGGTGCCTTGGACGACATCATCGGACCGAAGCGCCTCATTGTGATCTCGCTGAGCTGCATGGTGATTGCGGGCATGAGCGTCTTCTTCTTGCACAATGGCGGAAAGATTATTTTCTGGACTTTCGGTCTGGCCCTCTGCGTTTTCGTGGGTCCAACTCAGTCTGCATCACGATCTTTCCTTGGACGCATGATCCCCGAGGGGCGTGAAGGCGAGGTCTTCGGGCTGTATGCGACGACCGGTCGTGCAGTGTCCTTCCTTGCACCAGCGATGTACGGCATCTTTCTGGCGTTTGGTCGCAATTGGACGCCTGCCGGTGCCGACTACACCTACTGGGGAATCCTTGGCATCATCTTGATCCTTGCGTTGGGATTGGTCATGACACTCTTTGTTCACCCGGCAAAGGCAAGGCTGGATTCGCTGAAGTAGCTTTCGAGTACGCGCGAGGAGAGTTTAGGCTCCGCCCTGTTTTTTGCGTGAAACTCACGTGAAGTTCGCTGTTACTTGCGATAGATCAGAGCCGTAGCACTTGCAGCGATACCTTCACCCCTGCCAGTGAACCCGAGGCCGTCAGTTGTTGTTGCCGAAACAGAGACGGGGGCCCCAAGAATCTGGCTCATCGCCTGCGAGGCTTCTTCAAGGCGTTTCATCATGCGCGGACGCTTTGCAATGACTTGAACCGTGATGTTCCCAATGAACCAACCGGCATCTGCCAGCATTCGGCGGACTTCTTCAAGAAATGCTTTCCCTGACGCTCCTGCCCATTCGGGGCGATCGGTTCCAAAATTTGTTCCAAGATCTCCAAGTCCTGCGGCGGCCAAGAGCGCGTCGCAGGTGGCATGAGCGGCAGCATCGCCATCCGAATGCCCTTCAAGGGGGATTTCTCCCGGCCATTCAAGGCATGCAAGCCACAGCGTTTTGTTCCCGAAATCTGACTGCGGATCAGCGAATGCATGGACATCAATTGCTTGCCCAACCCGGTAGGGGAAAGGAAGCGAAGACATTTCACTCATGCCAGTAGCCTAAATCGCCGGGCGGGCATTTGCGTCTACTTTCGGGTTCTCTCCACAAAGCGTCTCAGATGAAACGCTTCATCCTTCTCGAGCCACCCGCTCACGGTAGGGTGAGAGCGTGCGTTACATTTCGACCAGAGATCCTCAGGCCGCTTCCGCCTCCTTCTGCGATATTTTGCTCGCAGGTCTAGCTCCGGATGGTGGGCTCTACCTGCCCGAAACATACCCTCAGCTCAGTGCTGAGCAGCTGAATCGTTGGCAGGATGTGCTCACTCAGCACGGCTACGCCGCGCTTGCTGCTGAGGTACTGGCGCTCTTCATCGATGACATTCCGCGTGAGGATCTCGATGGTATCTGCGCTCGTGCATACCGTACCCCCGTATTTTCGGACCCCGAAATTGTGCCGGTTACGTGTGTGAACGCAGAAGAAAGCCTTTGGCTTGCTCACCTGTCTAATGGCCCTACGGCTGCATTTAAAGACATGGCAATGCAGCTTCTTGGTGAGCTATTCGAATACGAGTTGGGACGACGTGGGGATTGGTTGACCATCGTTGGTGCAACCTCGGGTGATACCGGAAGCGCAGCGGAATACGCGCTCCGAGGCCGCTTAGGCCTCAGCGTCGTCATGCTCACTCCCGCCGGACGCATGACTCCCTTCCAACGCGCACAGATGTTCTCCCTCCTTGACGACAACATCGTCAATGTTGCAGTTGATGGCGTCTTTGATGACTGTCAAGACCTTGTTAAAGCCGTCAACATCGATGCCGACTTCAAACAGCAGTGGCATATCGGTGCGGTTAACTCCATCAATTGGGCCCGTTTGCTGGCACAGGTTGTGTATTACATTGCGTCTTGGCTGCGCATTCGTCTTCAGACAGGAATGCCTGACCTACGCCTCAATGTCGTCGTCCCCAGTGGGAATTTCGGCAACATCTGCGCGGCGCATATTGCCCGCCAGATGGGGCTTCCCCTTGAGTCTCTGGTCGTTGCTACAAATGAAAATAACGTTCTTGAGGAGTTCTTCCGAACGGGCGTATACCGGGTTCGAAGCAGTGAAGATACTCTTGCGACCTCCTCACCTTCGATGGATATCTCGAAGGCCTCGAACTTCGAACGTTTTATTTTTGATCTCCTCGGTCGGGACGCGGCCCGTACGCGCGATCTCTTCAACCACGTTGCCACTCAGGGATATTTCGACCTTTCTCAAACTGAAGAATTCGCACAACTTCAGCAGAACTTCGGTTTCCTCGCGGCCTCGTCCACTCACGCAGATCGGCTGGCCCAAATTCGGCGCACCTGGGAGGAATCGCACTACCTCTTGGATCCACACACCGCCGATGGGGTGCAGGTTGCTCGCCAAATCGCTGGGCAGCTGGACGGCCCCGTTGTGGTGATGGAGACTGCGCTTCCCGTGAAGTTCGAAGAAACCATTGCCGAGGCCGTTGGTTTCGTCCCACCGGTACCGCCCCGTTTTGCAGATATTGAAGGGCACGAGCAGAGGGTTGTTGAATTGCCTCGCGACGTTGATGCCTTGAAAGAGCTTATTCAGAGCAAGGTCAAGCCAGAGCGCTAATTTCTTCGTTACACGGTCCCGGAAGCCGAACCGGTCTCCAAATGAAGGTGGCACCCTTTACCATGAAGGTATGAGCCTTCACCTGTACGATTCGAAAACCGCACGCTTGCAGCCACTGAATCCAGTGGTGCCCGGACATGTGGGAATTTACCTGTGTGGTGCAACCGTTCAGGGTTCTCCTCACGTTGGGCATCTGCGTTCTGCGGTCGCTTTCGATTCCTTGATTCGTTGGCTTAAGCGCAGCGGTCTTGAGGTGACCTATATCCGTAATGTCACGGATATTGATGACAAAATCCTTCGCAAGTCTGCAGAAGCTGGCGTGCCCTGGTGGGCATGGGCGCAGCGCTATGAGCGTGAATTTACTGAGGCTTATCACAAGCTCGGTGTGCTTGACCCCACCTATGAGCCGCGTGCGACCGGACATATCCCAGAGCAAATTGCTCTGATCCAACGTTTGGTGGATCGCGGTCACGCGTACAGCGACGGCGCAGGAAACGTCTACTTCTCGGTCGCCTCGCAAAAAGACTATGGCTCGCTCACCCACCAGCGTCTTGAAGATATGCGCACGACCGAAGACGAATCGCAGATTGATTCCGCGACCGAGGCCGGGAAGAAGGATCCGCGTGACTTCGCGCTTTGGAAGGCCGCAAAGCCCGAAGAACCAGCCACGGCTTCGTGGGATTCTCCTTGGGGGAGGGGCCGCCCGGGTTGGCACCTCGAATGCTCTGCGATGTCCTACCGCTACTTGGGTGAAACCTTTGATATTCACGGTGGTGGCATCGATTTGCGCTTCCCTCACCACGAAAATGAACAGGCACAATCGCACGCTGCGGGATGGGATTTTGCGCAGTTGTGGGTCCATAACGCCTGGGTGACTACCAAGGGCGAAAAGATGTCGAAGTCTTTGGGAAATGTCCTTTCAATTGAGACTCTGACACAGGATTTCCCCGCAGCTGCAGTGCGTTGGGCACTTTCAACGGTGCATTACCGCAGTGCCATCGAGTGGGGACCTGACACTCTTCCGGATGCAAACGCTGCCTGGGAGAAGTTCTCAGCTTTCGTTACCCGATCAATCGAGGCCGTTGGCGCAGCAAGCCCGGAAGAATTGTTCTTGAGCCCTGAAGAGCTCCCCGAGGCCTTTACCATTGCTATGGATGATGATCTCAATGTTGCCGGTGCAATGGCAGCGGTTCATGAGCAGCTCAAACTGGGCAATATTGCCTTGGCTGAAGGGGATAACCAGGCGATTAAACGCCAGCAAATCTTGGTCCGCTCCATGCTCGATGTGCTTGGGTTGGATCCGGCATCACCCCAGTGGGCATATGCTGGGGCGGGGGTATCGGCCTCGGGAGAAGTGGCTGAGGACCCGCAAAAGCATGCGCTTGACGTGCTTGTCGGGGCATTGCTTGAACAGCGTGCTCAGGCGCGTGCTGATAAGGACTGGTCTACTGCCGATCAAATCCGTGATCGACTGGCCCAGGCCGGTGTTCAGGTTGCGGATGGAAAAGACGGAGCAACCTGGAGCCTTGGATAATTCGGCCGGCTCGCGGAGGCGACTCGCATGCGGGTGCGAAATCGATTAATGCGCGCCCTAGCCGCCCCGATGCTGAGCTGACACCGTATGCTTGTGTCAGTTCACGACAAAACAAGGAGACACGATGGCTGGAAATGATGGACGGCGCGGCGCCGTAAGGAAGCCTGGCTCGAAGAAGGGCCCGAAGGTTGGCACCGGTGGTCACTCGCGCCGTCGCCTCGAAGGTAAGGGTCCGACCCCCAAGGCCGAAGACCGCACCTACCATCCCGCGTTCAAGCGTAAGAAAGCACGTGAAGCTCGCGAGGCCCAAGAAGCCGCAATCGCACGCGCTCGCGCGAAATCCTCCATCAAGATCGCCGAGGGACATGAACTTATCGCCGGCCGCAATCCTGTTGCCGAGGCCGCGCGTGCGGGAGTGCCGATCGAACGTGTCTTTGTCCTTGACAACGTGAAGGATGACCGCGTTGAGGAAGTTGTCCGCCTGGCCTCGGGACTGGGCGCACCCGTCTACGAAGTGACGCGCCGCGACCTTGATGTTGCCACCGATGGCGCAGTGCACCAGGGTGTTGCCATCGAAGTGCGTGGTTATGAATACCGTGACGTTGAGGATCTCATTGCAGATTCTTTGCAGCAGCTGGGTGTTCCACTTTTGGTAGCACTGGATCAGGTCACCGACCCGCATAACCTTGGCGCCGTCTTGCGTAGTTCGGGTGCATTCGGCGCTGATGGTGTGATCATCCCAGAGCGTCGCAGTGCGGGTGTGAATACCACTGCGTGGAAGGTCTCGGCCGGTGCCGCAGCTCGCGTGCCCGTCGCACGCGCCACGAACCTTGTTCGTGCACTGGAAGACTGCAAGAAGGCGGGGTTCTTCGTCGTCGGCCTCGATGGTGGTGGCGACACTGAACTGCGCGACCTGAAGCTGGCCGATGGCCCGCTGGTTGTCGTCACGGGTGCTGAAGGCAATGGCCTTTCTCGCCTCGTTCGCCAGACCTGCGATCAAATCGTTTCAATTCCGATTGCTTCCTCGGTTGAGTCCCTGAACGCAGCAGTTGCAACGGGAATTGCTCTTTACGAGGTCGATTCGCTTCGTCGCGCCCGCGCAGAAAAGTAGTGAGAGCAGCGAAAATAGCGCTCAAAGGGAACAACACCCCCCTACCTAAGACTTGGCTGGGGGGGGGTGTTTCCTTAAATCTTGCCCTTGCGGCGGCGCTTGACGTCTCTGCGGATGCAGTAGATGTTTTGAGTCTCTAAGAAATGGTCTTTCGGCAGGTCGTCGGCGTAGAAATACGTTGCGCCCCCGCGTAAGAAACCAGTGTTTCGGTATTCCTCTTCGAACTGGTGCAGTGTCACGTATAAAACATCGTTCAGAATCGAGTCATTATTCGCGATGATGTCGCTTGGGGTGCAGTAAAGCTCTGTGAAGAACTCGCCTCCTGCGGACACACGGCGCGCGGCAATCACCAATCGATTCATCCCCAGCATCGAACGCTTGAGTTTTTGGGGGAACAAATGCGGCACAACCTCCACCCAATCAGAAACTCCAGTCCACATGAGCTCTTTGAAGTCTGAGCCGATAATGATCTCGGTGCCCGTCCATCCGTGAAGGGCAAGCTCCTCCCTATAGCCGGGAGTTTCTCCGCGAGCGCCGAAGCGATTCCAAAAGTCAAGGCAGCGTCCCACCGCGTGCTCGGGTGATTCATTGACCGGGTACATCGCTGAATAGCGAGCGACCGACGTTGTCAGAATACCGGGATGCTTATTGGGATCTCGGCGTTTAATGAAACCCATCGTTCACTCCTTCGCTGGGGTACTGGGTCAATCATGCCGCGAAAGATTCTCAATTCAAAAACGCTATGATCCATTCATGAGTCTTACAGCAGTCTTGATCATCGCAGTCGTCATTCTCTTTGGCGTGATCGGTGCGGTTGTCCAAGTGTGGCCGTCTTCACCCTTCGTTGGCGGCGCAATTTTGGTGTGGGCATGGATGACCGGGACGCGCAGCGCGTGGATTATTTTTGCAATTTCCGCTGCCATCTTGATTGTCGGAACAATCCTGAAGTACATCGTCCCCGCCCGAGGAATGACTAAGGCAGGAATCCCCCAATCCACCCTGGTGTGGGGAGGAATCGGCGGTTTCGTCGGTTGGTTTATTGGTCTGCCTCTCGGGCTAATTTTGGGCATGATTGCCGCCATCTTCATTGTGGAGTATTTGCGCAACCAGGACACTCAAAAGGCGTGGAAGGCCACGGTTGTTGCACTCAAGGCTTTTGGTTGGACCATTGCGATTGAATTGATTACCGCTCTGAGCGCCGCGACATTGTGGGTTGTTGGCCTGCTACTCCAGAGTCCCGCTGCGGCCTAAGTAGCGACTGGGAATAGTGAGGACGCCCCGAGATTGCTACTCAGCGGCCTTGCCCGCAAGGTCCCTCTCGCCTCGCGCGATCCTCGGCTAAACTTGAACCCGTTGCGCCTTGCGCACGCAACAACTTCATACCCGCAATGCATTGAAAAACGGAGAAAACATGCCCGCCGTCATCGTTCTCGGCGCCCAATGGGGCGACGAAGGCAAGGGAAAAGCTACCGACCAGCTGGGACAACACACCGATTACGTCGTTAAGTTCAACGGTGGTAACAATGCAGGTCACACGGTTGTTATCGACGGTGAAAAGTATGCGCTTCACTTACTTCCCGCGGGGATTCTCTCCGAGGGCGTCACACCGATCATTGGCAATGGCGTTGTCGTCGACCTCGATGTTCTTTTCGAGGAACTTGCCGAGATCTCAGGCCGCGGAGTGGACTGTTCACGACTGCTTATTTCAGCGAATGCACACATCATTCCCGCGTATAACCGCCTGATGGATCAGGCGAATGAGCGTGCTCGCGGCAACAATCAGATCGGCACGACAGGTCGCGGTATTGGCCCGACCTATGCCGATAAGATGAACCGCATTGGCATCCGTATTCAGGATCTTTTCCACCCCGATGCCCTTCGTGCCAAGGTTGAAGCCGCTCTGGGGCCGAAGAACACGATTTTCGAGGCCGTGGGCCTGCCTACCTTGGACCCTGCCGAAGTGACCGATCACCTTCTGTCTTTCGCAGACCGTATCGAGCCGATGATGTGCGATGTGTCCTTGGTGGTGAATGAGGCACTCGACCGCGGTGAAACCGTTCTATTTGAGGGCGGTCAGGCGACCATGCTCGATATCGACCACGGAACCTACCCCTTTGTGACCTCCTCCAACCCGACCGCTGGTGGTGCGCTCGCGGGTGCGGGTGTTGGCCCGACTCGCATCGATTGCGTTGTTGGCGTGGCGAAGGCCTACACAACTCGCGTGGGTGAGGGGCCCTTCCCGACCGAGCTTGATGATGAAGTCGGCGAGGATTTGCGTACCCGCGGTGGCGAGTTCGGTGTGACCACCGGCCGTCCGCGCCGTACCGGCTGGTTTGATGCCGTTGTCGTGCGCTATGCAGCACGCGTGAATGGTTTGACCGACCTGTGCCTGACCAAACTGGATGTTCTCACCGGGTACAAGGAAATTCCCGTGTGTGTGGGATATGAACTTGACGGCATTGTCGTCGATGAAATGCCACCGGATCAGGTTGATTTCGCCCGCGCACTCCCCGTTTACGAAATGGTTCCAGGCTGGAGTGAAGACATCACCGGATGCCGGAGTTTCGATGAGCTTCCCGAGGCCGCGCAGGCGTACATCCTGCGTCTTGAGGAGCTAGTGGGCTGCCGAATTTCCTCGATTGGGGTTGGCCCTGGCCGCGAGGCGACCATTATCCGTTTCCCGCTGCTGGGGGAGTAACCCTCTGCTGAGCGGTTGTTTTTTCGAGGCCGGCGTCGCGCTCCCACAGTGTGGGGTGCGGCGTTGGTGCATTTTGGCCAATAAAAAAGCGCGCACCGAGCCGAAAGCGCCTGTCGGCGCGAAGGCCGCTCGTAGCGGCAGAGGTTGGAGCCCGGGGCTTAACAACTCGGTACGCATCACCGAGCATAGAGCACAGCACTGGTCGACGCATTCCGTGCCGCTGAGGCCTCAATAGCAGCCATGTGGGACCATAGAGGAATGGAGCATCTTGAGTCTTCCCCTGCGAAACTGCCCTCGCGCCGCGAGCGCCAACGGCAACGCGCTGCAGCACACGCGCAGGAAAGCGCTCAAAGTTCGGGTGAAAAGCAGCTATCTTCAGGTCGCCACTCACATAAGCAAGATGCGTCTCATCGGACGACAACACGCGAAGCTAAGGAATATGCCCCCACGCGTGAGCACGTGAGCACTCACACGGGGATTATTCGCATTCGACATAGAGTTCGGCACGCTCCAGATACCACGCGCGTGCCCTATGCGATGAGTGAGAGCGAATCAATTAACCCCGCTCTGCGCCGAGGGCTTCATACCTCCGCGTTCACTGTTGCAGCTCTTTCGCTGGCAACATTCATCCTGTGGTTCACTCCATGGGAATCATGGGCCTGTTCATTAGTCGTCGCGCTGGCCTCGTGCTTGCTTGCCGCAGGCTGGCCCTCTCTGACGAATACGAAGGTTACGGTTCCGGCCCAAGTTACCGTCGGCCTCGCCGGCTGCATTGCAGCGTTGGTTGTGACAATCAGTGCTGACTTGATGGCTGCTACTGCAGTCATGGGCCTGGGGACGGTTGCGGTTGTCGCGGTGGAAGTCTTCACTGCCTCGACGCCGCGCGATTACTCTTCCAGCGGTCACGGTTCTTGGGCGACACGCTCAACAACGGCCTCGTTAATGAGCTCGCTTACTGCGCTGCTTGTCGTGGTTTCGGGATCCTCGTGGGTGACGCTTGCATCTTCGCAGGGCTGGAGGATTGCGGTTCCCATCGCCTGCGTTATTGTTTCGTGTACCGTGTGGGGCGACCAGATTGGAGCGGGTTTCCGTTCGCAATCTCTAGGCGCTCTGGGTGCGGCGCTGCTTTCTGGAGTGATCGCCTCGGTTGCGGTGTGGAAACTGGGTCAAAGCGCGGATCTCAGCCCGATCGTTCTGCCCGGGCTTGCGGCCTATTCGGGACTGACAACCGCTGTTGCAATTCTCGGTATTTTCACGGGGGTTGCTGTCGCCTTGGTCGTGATTGTTCTGGATGGTTTGATGGGCGATACCGAGTGGGCGCGGCCGACAATTGGCGCGATTGCGCGGGGGAGCGCGAAGTTCCTCATGGCCTCGCTACCGGTGTACATCATGTTCCGAATCGGTGGAATTTAATCCAAACTCAGTTCGCAGATGGGGGTGTAGCCGCTTAGGCTGGAGTCATGTTCTCCATTCCAGAAAACCTGCCCCTAGAAATCGCTCCTTTGGCTTGGATGCTTGGCCCGTGGAAGGGCTGGGGAATGCTCAGCATCGACGAAGGTGATGACCAGCCGATTTATGAAGAGGCAGAAGGCACGATCTGCGGAAAGCAGATGAAGCTCGTCACGCGAATCTACTCTGCAACTGCCCGCGAAAGTATCGATCCGATTTGGGATGCGGCTCGCGGTATTGCGGCGCTGGAAGTTGGTGACCTGATGCGTGAGGAAACTTTGTACGTCTCATTGCTTCCCGGTTCAGGCGTGCTGCCCGAACCCGGTCACTACGAAACCCGTGAAATGGTTGCGCAGGGTGCTCAAAGTGATGGTTACAGCGCTCGTTGGGTTGGTCGTTCAATGGGACCGCGAATTCAGATGGAGACTGATCTGCTGATTCGTGACCCTAAGGTTGGCGATTTTGAACGTTTTTCGCGAATGTATGGCCTGGTCGCGGGCGAAATGCTCTGGGCGAATGAGCGCCAGGGAGATGACCATGAAAGTCATGTTGAGCTTTCTGGACGACTCATGCGCGTCGATGAGCTTGAGGAAACTGAGCAGAAGGATGGCGAGTAAGTGACAAAGAGCGAAACGCAGTGGAAGTCTCCACTGGCGACGCTTCCAGGCGCGGTCGCCCTTGAAGACGTAGAAGACGATGTCGCTTTTGGCGTAACTGCTCACTATGGTGATCCCTCTGGGGAACAGTGGGCCCTAGAGGCAGGTCGAGCAATTACCGACCGCCCTGACCTTGCCGTTGTTGAAGTATCAGGTCCTGATCGACTGACGTGGCTGACCTCAATATCAAGCCAGGTTTTGACGGGTATGACTCCCGGAGAATCACGCGAACTGCTGATTATGAACCCCCAGGGGCATATCGAGCACGCATGCGGGACCATCGATGATGGGGAAATTCTCTACCTCATAACCGAGGCCTCTGACGCCCACGCGTTGGCTGATTGGCTCAACTCCATGCGTTTTGCGCTTCGTGTCGAAATAACGATTTCGCAGCGCTGGTGGTTGCTTGGAAGCATGGGGGACAGTGGGGTTTCCCAGTGTGATCAGGTTGCGCTGACATGGAATGATCCTTGGCCGGGAGTCGTCGATGGGGGAGCGGCGTATTACCAGGGGAAGCACCCGGGTGAATCTCTTGCCTTCCACATCCACCTTGTTCCACGAGAACAGGCCCACGAATTCTGGCGCGTGTGGAGTGAAGGTGCGCCGAAGCGTCGGGCTGCGGGAATTGCAGCATGGGAAGCAACGCGGATTGCAGCGTGGCGCCCACGTCTGGGCCATGAGACTGACGCGCGCTCGATGCCGGCTGAACTGGACTGGCTGCGTACTGCGGTCCACACGAATAAGGGATGCTACCGAGGACAAGAAGCTGTTGCTCGGATCTTGAACCTGGGGCGTCCTGCAAGGCGGTTGGTCTTCCTGCAATTGGATGGTTCCAGGGGAGATCTTCCAAATCCGGGACAATTCATCGAAGTGGGTGGACGTCGCGTGGGCGTGGTGACATCGGTTGCTCGTCATGCCGATATGGGGCCGATTGCTCTTGCTGTGATTTCACGCGCGCTCTCACCCGATGTCGTTCTGGACTTGGATGGAATTGCAGCAGCGCAAGAACTTATTGTCCCGATCGATGGGAAGTCCTCGGTGTCGCCGAAGGAACGGCCGGGCGCTGGATTGCACAATCCAGATCTGCGCAGGCCCGATGTCCCCGCACTCGGCGGCAAATCAATCGGCGGCCGGTAACAGACTGATCAGCGGAATAATCTGCGGACAGAACATGTTCGTGGACACAACACTTAAGAGCCAAGGAGCACGTTCATGCGTGGAATTTTGCAGCGCGTCACTCACGCCTCGGTATCGGTCGATGGTGAGGTCATCGGCGAATGCCCGGGGCCGGGAGCTCTTGTCCTTGTCGGTGTCACTCACGAGGACACCCTCGATCAGGCAAAAACTCTTGCGCGGAAGATTGCAGAATTGCGGATCTTTGAGGACGAGACATCTATTCAGGATCGCGCGGAAGAAGCCAGTGTCCTCGTTGTTTCGCAATTTACGCTCTATGGAGATGTGCGTAAAGGTCGGCGTCCCTCGTGGTCAAAGGCGGCGCCGGGACCCGTCGCCGAACCTCTGGTCGACGCCGTTGTTGAGGAGCTGCGTACCCGCGGAATCCATGTTGAGACCGGGCGTTTCGGCGCAATGATGTCCGTGGAACTTGTCAATGACGGCCCCTACACCCTAGTTATTGAGGTCTAGAGAATAGGCCAGATGCGCGTCTGGAAAGACGCACTATGCCGTGAAGGGGACGCTCGTGGAACTCGCGTCAACTAATTGCATCTGCCCTTGGTGAACAAACGCGCGCAGGGCCTCGCTACCCCGTAGTGTGGGACTCAGTGAAAAGCAGGTCGCGTACGTGAGACTGTGACCTGAACCAAAGGGAGAAACGATGTTTGAACGCTTTACGGACCGAGCCCGACGGGTCGTCGTCCTCGCGCAAGATGAAGCGCGCAGCCTCAATCACAACTACATCGGTACCGAGCATCTCCTGCTTGGTCTGATTACCGAGGGTGAAGGCGTGGCCGCGAAGGCCTTGGAAAGCCTTGACATCAATAAGGATGCGGTCCGCGCAGCAGTCATCGACATCATCGGTGAAGGCGAGAAGCCGGTCGAAGGGCACATTCCCTTCACCCCTCGTGCCAAGCGCGTTTTTGAGCTCAGCCTGCGTGAGGCGTTGCAGCTCGGCCACAACTACATTGGCACCGAACACCTTCTCCTTGGTCTGCTCAAGGAAGGCGAAGGCGTTGCCTCCCAGGTTCTCATCAAGCTCGGTGCCGATCTGGGCAAGGTTCGCCAGACCGTCATTGAGCTTCTCTCCGGCTACCAGCGCAATAGCGATGACGGCCGCGAAAGCGTTGGTGTTGGTGCTTCTTCCACCAGTTCAGGTCAGACAAATTCGGCAATTCTCGAACAGTTTGGTCGTAACCTCACCCAGGCTGCCCGTGAAAATAAGCTCGACCCGGTGATTGGTCGCCGCACGGAAATGCAGCGCGTGATGCAGATCCTCTCGCGCCGCACGAAGAACAACCCGGTTCTGGTTGGTGAGCCGGGCGTCGGTAAGACCGCCGTTGTTGAGGGCCTTGCCCAGGCAATCGTTGCCGGTGACGTGCCCGAAACGATCAAGGACAAGCAGATCTACAGCCTCGATATGGGCGCGCTGGTCGCTGGCTCGCGCTACCGCGGTGACTTCGAAGAGCGCCTCAAGAAGATCCTCAAGGAAATTCGTACTCGCGGCGACATCATCCTCTTCATCGACGAGATCCACACCCTGGTCGGTGCAGGTGCCGCGGAAGGCTCCATCGACGCCTCGCAAATGCTCAAGCCCATGCTTGCGCGCGGTGAGCTGCAGACGATTGGTGCAACCACCAGCGACGAGTACCGCAAGTACATCGAAAAGGATGCGGCTCTTGAACGTCGTTTCCAGCCGGTGAAGGTTGACGAACCCAGCGTCGAAGAGACCGTGGGCATCCTCAAGGGCCTGCGCGATCGTTACGAGGCCCACCACCGCGTCATCATTACCGACGCCGCGATCCAGGCTGCTGCTGAGCTGGCCGACCGCTATGTTTCTGACCGCTTCCTTCCGGATAAGGCTATTGACCTGATGGACGAGGCCGGTGCTCGCCTGCGTATTTCCCGCATGACTGCGCCGCCGGAGTTGCGCGAGCTGGACGAGAAGATCGCCGAAGTGAAGCGCAATAAGGAGTCCGCGATCGACGATCAGGACTTCGAGAAGGCCGCTGCTCTTCGTGATGAGGAACAAAAGCTGACCGAAGAGCGCAAGCAGAAGGAATCCAGCTGGCGCGATGGTTCGCGCGAGGCGATTGCCGAGGTCGGTGAGGATGATATCGCCGAGGTTTTGGCGATGTCGACGGGTATTCCGGTCTTCAAGCTGACCCAGACCGAGTCTGCGAAGCTACTCAAGATGGAAGACGAGCTACACAAGCGCGTCATCGGTCAAGATGCCGCGGTCAAGGCTCTGGCTCAGTCGATCCGTCGTACTCGAAGCGGCCTGAAGGACCCGAAGCGTCCCGGTGGCTCCTTCATCTTCGCCGGCCCGACCGGTGTCGGTAAGACGGAGCTTGCGAAGGCTCTGGCCGAATTCCTCTTCGGCGATGAGGATGCGCTGATCCAACTCGATATGTCCGAGTTCTCTGAGAAGCACACCTCCTCGCGTCTCTTCGGTGCCCCTCCCGGCTACGTCGGTTACGACGAAGGCGGCGAGCTCACCGAAAAGGTCCGTCGTCGCCCCTTCTCTGTCGTTCTTTTCGACGAGGTCGAGAAGGCTCACCCGGATATCTTCAACTCCCTGTTGCAGATTCTGGAAGAGGGCCGCCTGACCGATTCGCAGGGCCGCAAGGTTGACTTCAAGAACACGGTCATCATCATGACGACGAACCTGGGTACGCGCGATATCAATAAGGGCGTGCTCACGGGCTTCCAGTCCAGCGAGAACATCACTCACGATTACTCGCGCATGAAGGCAAAGGTTAACGAAGAGCTCAAGCAGCATTTCCGCCCCGAGTTCCTCAACCGTGTGGACGAGGTCGTTGTCTTCCCGCCGCTCGATAAGGAGCAGATCAAGCAGATCGTGGATCTGATGATCGCCAACCTTGCCAAGCGCATGGAGGCTCAGGATATGAAGCTTCAGATCACCGACGAGGCGCGCGAGCTGCTTGCAGATCGCGGTTTCGATCCGGTTCTGGGTGCTCGTCCGCTGCGCCGCGCGATTCAGCGCGATATCGAAGATGCGCTTTCCGAGCGTATTCTCTTCGGCGATATCCTTCCGGGACAGGTTGTCACTGTCGGCGTGAAGGGAGAAGGTGCAGAACGCGAGTTCACCTTCAACGGTCAGTAAGACCGATAGTTGCGGGGCTCCTTGGATGGTTTCTTTGAGTTCGCCGTGACGTGTTGTACGAGGCCGGGCGGGGGTCTGCGAGAATTGTTGCGCAGGCCCCCGCCCGGTTTGTGTTCGATTCAAACTGAGGTACTCAGTACATACATGAATGTAATTTGTAGGATTTTTTCCGCGAAATATTGCGGAAAATCTGAAAACGGTCAATGTGATGTTTGACTTGAGTTCTTCAAATGAGGGCACCTCGTGGGACACTAAAAGAGGCTAAATAGAAGAATAAATTCCCCTACCCATCAGCAAGAGTGGTGAAGAATATATGAAGCAGCAGCATGGTGCATCCGCATCGCGCGTTCATCGACGCCGTCTACCGGCTGCGTTGGTTGCTGCTTTTACCGTTACCGTCTCGACTCTTGCCATCCTTCACCAGGGTGTCACGACCGCTGAAGTCGACGTCGATGATGGCGGTATTTGGGTGACAAACTCTTCGAAACGGCTTGTTGGCCACCTGAACTATGATTCCCGGATCCTTGACGGTGCCCTGCGCACAAAAACAACCGAATTTGATATCGGTCAATCGGGTAATGATGTCAGCTTCACGGATAAAACAAGTCACTCGGTTGCCCCCATTGACGTTGCTCAGGTTTCTGTAGGCGCAGCGACTTCGCTACCCGAAAATGCGAAGGTAGTCCAGGGCGGATCACGACTTGCTGTCATGGATGCGTCCCAAGGTCAGGTTTGGCTTGCTCAAGTGTCCAGTCCTTCCGGTACTGCCTATACCGACGAGGGCGCGCTGGCAAGCGATATGGAACAGGGAGCTGTTGCTGTTTCTCAGAAGGGCACTCTTTTTGCGATTTCAGCCCAGGGCGGTCGTCGTATTACCGTCACCCGCGAAGGTCAATTGGACCGCCTGAAATCGCAGAATGTTGAGGGGCTTTCGGGGAACGCTGAACTGGTGATGACCGCAGTGGGCGAGCAGCCCGTTGCCTTGGATCAGCGAAATCGTGTTTTGGTTCTTCCCGATGGAAAGCTTCGCAACCTTGCCGATGATGGCATCAGTGGAAACATCACCCTGCAAGAATCTGGTCCCGAATCGTCTTCTGTGCTTCTTGCAACAGACCGCGAGTTGATTTCCATCCCTCTCAAGGGTGGAGCAGCCACGAAGATTCCGGCTTCAAATGATGGTGCATCGGGTAAGCCTTCGCGCCCCGTCTTCCATAAGGGGTGTGCCTACGCCGCGTGGTCAAAATCCGGTGCATACCTGCGAAACTGCACTGATCCCAGTCTTAACAAACAGATGACAGTTGACTCATTGAAGTCAGCTCAATCAATTGTTTTCAGAACAAACCGCACTCGTATTGTTCTCAATGACACCACTTCGGGATCGGTATGGATGCCCGAACACGACATGGTCTTGATGAACGACTGGGATCAGATCGAATCTCAGCTTGAAAAGAAGGAAAAGCAAGAGGACTCTCCTCAGGTCACGGACCAGATCGCAGACCCAGAGCGAAAAGAGCAGAACACTCCTCCCGATGCGGTTGATGACGACTTCGGCATTCGTCCCGGTCGAACCACTACGCTTCCGGTCCTGAACAATGATTCTGATGCGGATGGAGACGTCCTGACCGCTCGTCCAGTCACCGACCCGCAGTTTGGGAAGGTCACGCGTACCCGCGGCGGGCGAGCTCTTCAAATTACGGATGTTCCCGATAAGCAGACCGGTAGCACGTACTTTACTTATGAGGCATCCGACGGTAAAGCGGTTGCCACCGCTCACGTGAATGTGACCGTGCACCCGTGGGAGATGAACTCTGGTCCGAAGCAGCTTCGCGATCCCGGCGTCACTCTGGGTAACCGTGCTCAAATCGAGTACAACGTGTTGACTGACTGGCAAGACCCGGATGGCGACCCAATCTTCTTGGCGAATGCTCATGCGCCAGAAGGTATTGAACTTCAATTCCGCGAGGAAGGAACCCTTCAAATCCGAGATCTCGGTGCGAGCGTGGGTGCGCACACGATCACCCTTGAGGTCTCAGATGGCCGTCAGAGCACCACGGGTACCCTCACTGTTAATGTTCAGAACCCCGGAAACTTGCCTCCCGTAGCGAACGCAGACTTCTACGTCGCGCGTGCCGGTGAAGTAGCGACAATTTCCCCGCTAGCAAATGACACTGACCCCAACGGAGACAATCTGTCCCTGGTTGCTCTTTCAGTTGCGCCCGCGGGAAGCCAAATTACACCCGATCTTGAACTGGGAACGGTAAATTTCGTTGCCCAAGCTCCCGGTTCCTACCAATTCACCTATACCGTTTCCGACGGTCCTTCGACCGCACTGGGTGTTATTCGCGTTGACGTTGTCGAGGCCGATCAGCAGGCAATTCCCATCGCTGAGGATGACCTCGCCGTTCTGCCCGCAGGCGGCTCTGCACTGGTTGCGCCCCTGAATAACGACTCAGATCCCGCTGGCGGCGTGCTGGTCGTCCAAAGAATTGAAGTCCCTGCAAATCTCGGCTTGGAAGTGACTCTGGTCGACCGCCATCTGTTGCGCATTACTGCCCCCGGCGGCCTCGAGAGCTCAGTGTCCTTCGACTACGTCGTCTCCAACGGTACGAATACTGCTAAGGCACGAATAACCGTCGTTCCAACTAGCGCACAGGACACGAAGCAGCCTCCCGAGTTGCAGCCAGACCGCACGCGCGTACGTGTTGGCGATATCGCCTCGGTTCCAGTGCTTGCCAACGATCGTTCTCCTTCCGGTTTGACCTTGAAGGTCGACCCGAACCTCCAATTCACCCCGAACGAGGCCGTGGGCACCCCCTTTGTGACGGGCAACTTGGTCCGTCTTGAGGCGGGGAATACTCCCGGTGTCATGCATGTTGCCTACACGGTGCGCGACAGCGCTGGGAACATGGCGACCTCAACCGTGACCTTTGAGGTTCTTCCCAAGAGCGGAACCAATGCACAGCCGCAGCCGAAGGCACTGACTGCTTGGGCTGTGAGCGGTGAAACGACCCGTATTCCGGTGCCTTTGAATGGCATTGATCCCGACGGTGACTCAGTCACGCTGGTTGGTATCGAACAATCCCCGACCAAGGGCACTGTCGAGCTCGGCGTGGACTGGCTGGAATACACCCCAGCGCCCAATACGACGGGTACCGATGTCTTTACCTACATCGTTGAGGACCGCCAGGGGAAGCAAGCATCTGCGCGTGTACGCGTGGGTATTGCCCCGCCTGCAACAGTCAATCAACCTCCGACGGCGGTTCCAGATACCGTTCTGACCCGACCGAACAGGCAACTGGGTGTCGCAGTGCTCCAAAACGATATTGATCCCGACGGCGATCCAATCTCGATTGTCCCCGGCTCTCTTCAGACTGCGACCGCTGAACTAAAGCCTGAAATTCGTGGAAATTCCATTGTTTTGACGACCCCCGCGCAGGATGGTTCCTATCTGGTGTCCTATGAAGTCACCGATAACCGCGGTGGTACTTCACGTGGAACATTGACAATCAACGTCGCAAATGACGCGCTGCTCCAAGCTCCCATTGCGCGCGATGACGTTGTTGCGGCCTCGCAGTTGCCAGCAAAGGGCGGCACTGTAAAGGTCCCGGTTTTAGCGAATGATGAAGACCCGGATGGCGATGTCAACAACCTGCGTGTGTCCACGAAGGCCGAAGGCGTCGAAGTGAACGGTTCCGACTTGATCATCACTCCTCAAGAAGAACGCATGATGATCGTCTACACGGTTACTGATGCCGACGGTTTGAGCTCCTCGGCAGTTGTTTCCGTACCTGGACTTAAGCACAACCAGCCGACAATCGATACCACGAAGGTCCCCGTCAAGGTACGTGCCGGTGAAGACGTCACCCTCGATATTTCCGACTACGTCATCGTTCGCGAAGGACGCAGTCCGCGTATCACCAATGCCGCAACACTTCGTCCTTCTGCCGGCATCGATCAGGGAATGACCTTGAGCGATGAGCGGCATGTGAGCTTCCACGTGAATTCAGAGTGGTCGGGGAAGTCCTCCTTCTCCTTCGAAGTCTCTGATGGAGCTGCGGGCGATGACTCAGCGCTGACTGCGACCTTGACTCTGCCCCTGAAGGTAGAAGCCACGCAAAATCAGCCGGTTTCCTTCATTCCTACCGCGATTAAGGTGGCTGCCGGAGAAGAAGCAACTGCCGTTGACCTCGCGCAGATGGTACGTGACCCAGAAGGTGCAGATCCAGCGGGCTTTAAGTACGACATTTCGAACCTTCCCGAAGGCGTTGCAATCAGCCTCGACGGGCATATCCTGCGCGTCCGAGCTGATGTTGACCGTCCAAAGGGTTCTGTCGGTTCGGTAACCGTCAGCGTTGATGACGGTGCGGGTGCAGTAAGCGGTCAGATTCCGATCACTGTTGTCGCATCTACCCGACCGCTGATTCAGGTCTCGGATGCGCTTTTGGAAGCAGCACGTTCGGGTGGTCTCGAGGTCGTTGATTTGACGCGCTACACGATCAATCCCTTCCCCGAGACGCCAATCCGCATTGTTGGGGCTTCTATTCAGATCGGTGAAGGAACCGTTGACCCCCAGGGAACGAACCTTAATATCACTCCTGCGGCTGGTTTCCGTGGACAGATGACCGTTCGCTATCGCCTAATGGATGCAACGGGCGACCCTGACCGTATCGTTGAAGGTAAGGTGCGTTTGGTGGTCCGTGACCGCCCCGATGCTCCGACAAATGTTTCACTGACTGCGACCGGCCCGGGCACCGCGCTGGTGACCTTCCAAGCGGGTGCCGATAACGGTGCAACCATTACCGGTTTCACTGCGACGGACCGCGCAACGGGCCGTAGTTACTCTTGCGAGTCAGGATCGTGTGAACTGAGCGGTCTTGAGAATGGTCTGCGCCACTCCTTCACCGTTGTTGCCCATAACGCGGTTGGTGCTTCAGATCCTTCGGCGCCCTCTCCCGAAGTCCTCATCGATATGCGTCCCGAAGCGCCCCTGGCACCTACAGTTGAGCCCGAAAACGGTGCAATTGTCGTGAAATGGACGCCTCCGACCAACCAGGGTTCCGCGATCAAGAACTACACGCTTTACGTGTACGAAAACGGCGGTGCACGTCAGATTGAGGTCCCAGGCAACGTCACTGAATGGCGCGTCGATGGATTGCGTAACGGCCAGACCTACTCTGTCGCAATCTCTGCGAAGAACGGTGCAGAAGAACCTTCACCGACCTCGCAGAACTCCGCGAAGGTGACACCCTTCGGTCCTCCGGATCGCACCGATGGAGTCCGCGTCGAAAACATTGGCGGACAGGGCAATACCGGACGCGTTCGTTTCACGTGGACAACACCGCGCACAAATGGCGCGGCAATTACTCGCTACACCATTGAAGTCAATGGTCGAACCGTTGGTGAAGCTGGTGGGGATCGCAATGACTACGCTACCGATCTTCCCGTGGGTGAGAACTACCGTGTGAAGATTCGCGCGTACAACTGGAAGAACGACAGTTCAGAATCCGATGAAGTCGCCTTCCAGGTGTTCACCTCGCCTCTCAACCCGAATGTGGGTTCCTTCTCCTCGACACCGACTGGTGACCACGGTATGACGAAGGTTAGTGGACTCTCCGTGAATCCTGGGCAGGGCTTCAATAGCCGCAATCTTCACCTCGAGTGGTCGCACAGTGCGGGAGGCCCTTGGAACTCTGTGACCAGTGGTGAAATCATCAATATTGGTTCCGATGGAGATGTCCAGATCTTCATTCGCCAAGTTGGCAACGTCAATGGTCAAGAGGTTGCTGGTGGCGCGGTTCCCGTGACCGCGAAGGCGCTTTCTGCCCCCACGAAGCCGACCTATACAGTTGCGGTTCACGAGGGAAGCGTGACAGTGAGCTGGAATGCGAACCCGCCGGCTGGATATCTTGCACCCGATCAAGTTGTGGTCTGGCAAAGGGTCGGTGGCGTCGAGACAGAAGTTCCGCAGGGAGCAGTCCTCAATGGCAGCGCAACAATTACCGCATCCGCTGGTTCGGCAATTGAGGTTGGTGTGGCTGCCCGTAATTCGCTTGGAACGACGTGGGGTAACTTGGCTGGAACTGGAACCGACACCGCGAAGATCAACGTGATCGGTGGTTTCGACGGCACGACAAGCCAGTGCACAAGTGCAAATGCGCGTGGCGCGGATGTTAACGAGTGCCAGATGGTTTATCTGACGCTTCCCTCGACCTGGGCCAGCGATGCGCTCCCCATGAAGTGCACGATGTGGGATGATTTCTCGCAGTCCAATTGGACCTTCACACCTCGTGGTTCGGCAGGGGCCTCTGTAGAAACCGGTGTGCGACTGAGTAAGGCCAACTCGGGTAACCTCCCCATTTTGCTGCATCGTATTAACTGTTCGGTGGGGCGGTAAATGATGATTCACCCATGTCACGCAACCGGATCCCCGACATACGATGAGAACTGCGGGCTCACCGCCCAAAGACCTCAGCTCATCCAAGATATTCACTTCAGAACTGAACACTCACTACCGACAGATGAATGGAGTCCCTCCCATGGCGCTTAGCTCGCAAGATGCCCAGCGTTTCGCCGAAACCTTCGCCGGTTTGGTCGGCGGTATCTCCCAGGCGCTGCTGGACAAAGAACCGGTGATTCGCCTGGCTCTGACGACTATGTTCGCCGGGGGACACCTTCTTCTTGAAGATGCTCCCGGTACGGGAAAGACCGCTCTTGCTCGCGCGATCGCAGCAACAATTGCTGGCACGCACTCTCGTATTCAGTTCACCCCCGATATGCTCCCTGCTGATATTACGGGCGTGAATGTCTACGACCAGAAGAACAACGAGTGGCACTTCCGTTCCGGTCCGATCTTCGCCTCTATCGTCCTTGCCGATGAGATCAACCGTGCGTCGCCGAAGACCCAGTCGGCTCTTCTTGAGGTCATGGAAGAAGCACAGGTGACGGTTGATGGCGTCACCCATGCTGCGCCTCGTCCCTTCATGGTTATCGCGACGCAGAACCCGGTGGAACAGGCTGGAACCTACCCGCTGCCTGAAGCGCAGCTCGACCGCTTCTTGATGAAGGCCTCGGTCGGCTACCCCTCGCGCGCGGCAATGGCTGAAATCCTTGATGGCTCCGCAGCCCCCGACCGTTCCAAGCGTCTCAAGCCGCTTCTTGAGAGCGGACAGGTGGTTCGCCTTTCTGAACTCGCTGCGCAGACGCACACGGAGCGCGCAGTGCTGGATTATGTTGCAGCCCTTGCCGAGGCCACGCGCGACGATGATTCCGCTACCTTGGGTGTCTCGACCCGTGGTGCTATCGGTATGGTTCGCTGTGCACGAGTATGGGCCGCAGCTCAGGGCCGTCACTTCGTCCTTCCCGATGACATCAAGGCATTGGCAGCTCCCGTGTGGGCACACCGAATTGTTGTCGATCCCGACGCAGCCTTCTCCGGTGCAACCGCTCAAGGCGTTATTGCGCGTGCACTTTCCTCCGTTCCCGCCCCGGCGGTGAGCGCCTAAACATGCGCATCAAGGAAGTCCAAGGCGTGAAGGTGGGTGATCGTGGCTAAGCATTCGGCTTCGAAAGCTCCTGCCGCTTCGCGTACCTCAGGTTCGCGCCGCGGCGCAAAACGCCCAGGGGGAGAGCACCTTGACAGCGGAAAACGTCGTCAAGGAAAACGCTCTTCTGCCAAACAAGGCGCAAGCTCAAAGGATGCAAGCGCACGCTCGGCAAAGAGCTCAGTCTTCGCCTCGGCACGCGCGACGGTGAAGACAAGCGTGGGCGGACTCCGCCAGGGAATCTCTCGTTTCGCGCAATCTTTGGGGACTGCTCCGGGTGTGAAGTACCTGCGTCAAGCAGCTCGCTCGGTGACCTCGGTTGGCTGGGTTGTGCTCTTCTCAGCACTCATCGCAGCCATCGTGTCTCACGCTTTTGGTTGGGTCGAAGCCTTCTTTGTTGCCTGCGCATGCCTTCTTGCCTTCCTTATCGCCGTTGTGTGGGTGATTGTTCCTTCCCCTCACAAGGTGTCAGTGCGACTTCCACGTCAGCGCATTGTTGCTGGCCAAACCGCCGTTGGCGAGATCACCGCTGAGAATATGTCGGATCGCCGCGCGCGCTCCGGTCTCATCGAACTTCCAATTGCCTCATCTGCACTTCAGTTCTTGGTTCCTCCTCTTCCGGGAAAGGGAGTCTGGAGTGAAGTGTTCTCTGTCGTTACCCATCGCCGAGGCCTGGTGACCGTTGGCCCCGCGCGCGCACTTCGCGCTGATCCTCTGGGTCTGATTCGTCGAATTGGCACGTGGTCTCAACCGGTGACCCTATACGTCCACCCGAAGACCATTCGCGTTCCTTTCGATGCGACGGGTATCCACGCCGATGTTGAGGGCGTCACGACTGCGAAATTGTCGTCCTCTGATGTTTCATTCCATGCGCTTCGTGATTATGTCCCCGGTGATGACCGCCGAAATGTCCACTGGCCAATGACCGCTCACACCGGGCGCCTTGTTGTTCGCCAGTTTGAGGAAACGCGACGTTCGCACCATTTGGTTGTTTTGGATACGCGTCTGGGACAGTGGAATGACCGTGATTCTTTCGAAAATGCTGTATCGATTGCGGCTTCTTTGGCCGTTGCCGACATGGCTGCTTCTCGAACCGTGTCGTTGACGACTGCCTCCGATTGGGTCACGACCAGTGCTGCAACGCGCATGCTCGATGCGATGTGTGCAATTCATGACTCGGGTGAAGCCGATCTTATGGCGCGTCTGCGTGAGGCAATCGCTAAGCGTCCCGGTCTTTCGGTTGTCACGGTCATTGCTGCGCCTACGGTTGATGACGATCAGGCTTCGCACCTGTTGAATGCCATTCCGGTTGATGTGCGCAGCGCGGTGGTTCGGGTTCGCCCCGGCCATCCGAAGCTGCGTCGTTTGAGCCACGGAACTTTGGCTGATTGCCCGACTCTTGAGGATCTTCCTCGCTTGGTTGCTGCGGGAGGTTTGGCCTGATGTCTCAAACCACCACCGGTTTTCACCTGGGCGCCCGTGCCGGCTTCCAGATCTCTCGCCGAGGCCTGCCGGCCTGGTTCCTCATTGGTCTAGTTCTGCTTTTCCTTCCCACCATTTGGGTTCACGAGGCCGTTTTTGGCTCGTGGGTTGGCGTGCGTGCCGCTGCAGCCGGCGTTGCTGCGGGGCTTTTCGTCGCCTGGGCCTCGAGCTTCTGGCGCTGGGATTGGCTATCGACAATTGCTGGGCTGATCGCAGCTCACTTCCTTATTGGCGGTGTTGCGGCCTACCCCTCGACAACTTTCTACGGGCTTCCTACTCCACGCACCCTGCAGCTCTTGGTTTTGCAGGTGGTCTATGCGTGGAAGGACCTGCTGACAATCACCCCGCCGGCCTCGGCCTACGTTGGTCCAGCAATGGTCCCGTGGCTGAGCGGTCTGCTGTGCTCCTTCATCTCGGCGCTATTGGTGCTTCGCGCTGGGCGTGCAATTGCTGCAGTTATTCCCGTGGCCGTAATGGGAGTTATCGGTATTGCTTGGGGTAAGGGCGGTACCTTCCCGAACATTTGGTTGATCGCCGCATGGTGGGCACTTGCCTTGGGTTGGTGTGCATGGGCAGATCAGTACCGTCGACTCGAAGCAGGATTGGATGTTCGTGTCGGCGGCGGAACCGCATCGGATACCTCAGCGACGCTGGGGGAGACCACTCAGGGCGGCTCTCAAGGAAGTATCCACCTGGGACGCCAAATCGCCGGTGGCGCGCTGGTCATTGCGGTTGTTGCCGCTGCCGCTATTCCGCTCACTAATGCCTATGGACCGTGGTATACCCGCGTTGTGCTTCGCGATGTTATCCAACCCCCGTTGGACGCGCGTCAGTATCCCTCTCCGCTATCTGCTTTCCGTCACTACAACGTTGACTTGCAAGAGCAGAATTTGATCCACGTGGATGGTCTTCCAGAAGGCGCACGCGTGCGTATCGGCGTCATGGATAGTTACGACGGAACGACCATGACAATGAGTGCTCCGGGAAGTGGTCCCTCCGATGGCTTTATTCACGTGGGATCGACCTTGCCGCAGCAACAGGCTCCCGAAGGCAGTTCGTCAGCTCATATGACCTTCACAACCTCGCAGCTCCTTGGCCCGTGGGTTCCGATCGTCGGTACGCCTTCGACCATGAATTTTGATCAATCGGCTTCAGCTTCTGGTACCCAGGCGAACCAACAAGAGGGTAATCCGAACGCCGCTGTGGTGACGACGCTCTCTGATGGTCTCTACTACGACATGTGGGCGAATGCTGCACTTGCGACATCGAAGAACGTTCAGGGCGGAACCATGGTGTACTCCATGGATTCAACGGTTGCTCCAATCTGGTCGGATGGTCAGCTGTCAGGAACCCGTGCTGTTCCCTATCGCGGTGGAGATAAAGGCGTTCCCGACTCGGTTCGCGATCTGGCGACTCAGACCTCAGCAGCCGAGCAGGGCGATCTTGCAAAAGCCCGCGCGATCGAGCGCTACCTGAAGGAAAAAGGCTTCTATTCGAATGAAGATAACGCTCAGTCACGCCCGGGTAACCGGGCAGACCGCCTGAGCCGCATGCTTGAAGCCGAGCAGATGATCGGTGACGATGAGCAGTACTCCGTGCTCATGGCTCTGATGCTGCACAACCTCGGTATGAACGCCAGGGTTGTCATGGGCGCCTATCCGAATGAGTCGAAGGGCGGCGATGTCGATCTTCGTGGTTCGGATGTCCACGCCTGGGTTGAGGTCGAGTTCCAAGGAGTCGGTTGGGCAGTTTTCGACCCGACCCCGCCGCGCGACCAGGTGCCTCAAACCGATGTCCCGAAGCCGCGTTCCGTGCCACGTCCTCAGGTTCTTCAACCGCCAGAGCCACCCGAACAGCCCGCGGAACTTCCCCCGACAACTACTGATCGTGGTTCAGATTCGAATGATGACTCGCGGCTGAAGATTCCGTGGCGAATCATTGCAACCGGTAGTGGAATTCTTGCGATCATCGCAATCCCACTTCTGGCTATTGTGCTGGCCAAGAGTCGCCGTACCAAGAAGCGCCGCTGGTCCGCGCCTCCGCAGGCACTGACAGGTTCATGGGACGAAGTCGTTGATCTCGCACGCGATGCCGGCGTTGTCGTGCCGACCGACCTTACACGTCAAGAGGGCGCGTGGATGCTCACGACGTCACCGTTGTGGCCAGCAAGCGCAGCCAAGAGCAGCACCTCAACCCCTCAGTGGTATGAATTTGGCGAAGAACTTCCCAGGCCTGTTCGCGTTGCTCGTTGGGCAGATACGGCTGATTTCTCTGGTGATGAGGTTCAGCCCGAACAAGCGACTGATTCCTGGCAGATTGTTGATGAGCTGACTCAGGAGCTGCGCGAAAATGCAACTCGCTGGACCCGGATTCGCCGTGCGCTTTCCTTGTCCTCACTCAGCGCGCGCTACCGTCAAAAGCACGGTGCTTCACCGATGGGTGTGCTTCGTCGCCGTCTTCGTCATCCCTTTAGAGGTAAGCAATCATGACCCCTTCGGTTCCCTCTAGGCGTCTTCCTCCTCCCGAGCTTCCCGGTCACACGTGGCTGCGTGCCCTAGGCTCTGGAGGTTTCGCTGACGTTCACCTCTACCGCCAGGAGCTTCCTGCGCGTGAAGTTGCGGTGAAGGTTGCGCGCTCGGTGGGCGACCAGGTTGAGTACGCGCAAATCCGTCACGAGGCCGATGTCATGACCTCCATTGCCGGCCACCCCGCTGTGGTGGAGTTGTATTCGATTGGGACTTCACCCGATGGTCGTCCCTATTTGGAAATGGAATTCTGCCCGGTCGCAAACGTTGCCGAACAGGTACGTCGAATGCCGATGGCTGTGGATCGGGCACTTGATGTCGTGATTCGTTTGTGCGGTGGCGTTGAGATGCTCCACCGTAATGGCTATGTCCATCGCGACATCAAGCCTGCGAACGTCATGTTCGACTCCTACAACTACCCGGTCTTGGGAGACTTCGGCGTTGCCTCTCGTATTGGAGCTTTGGAAAAAGGAAGCCTAGATGGCTTCTCAGTGCTCTGGGCTCCACCTGAACAACACAATCGTTCCACCCACGCACATCCGACTCAGGATGTGTGGGCACTGGCAACAACCTTGTGGACATTCCTCAGCGGGCGTAGCCCATTCGAGGATCCGGTTGGTGACAATAGTGCTGCCTCGGTAGCTGCTCGAGTCTATGAGGGACGCATCCGTGGGCTTTCTCGCCCGGATGCCCCCAAGGAACTTGAGCGCGTTTTGCGCCACGCGATGCAGCTGGATCCCCGGAAGAGGACTGCCTCAGCGGCTGAACTGGGCCGGCAGCTTCAAGATATTCAGACCCTCATGGGACGCCCGGTCACCAAGATGGAGCTGCGTGACGGTAATACCGTAGGCAGTTTTGGGGCTCATGGCTCTTCGGCCGGCGCCGCTGATGACACTGCGGCTTCGTGGGGGGCTGTCCAGGGCGAAAATTCCCCGAATGCGGCTCAAGATGAGGCGACCCGTCTGCGTGCGATGCCTTCGATCGATGCCGAGCGAACGCGTTTGCGTGCGCCTTCCCTTGACCTGGGGCAGGCTGCCTCTTCTTCCGCTGCCGAGGCCGCATCTCCTTCACCCGCATCCGTAACCAATCCGGTCAGCGGGAATGCCGCGGAAGGGAGTGCGTCCAGTGGAATGCAGTCTCAGCCCGTCGATGCCTCGCTTTCGGGTGTGCAAGGCCCGGGTATGCACGCTCCGACACCAACCCAGACCCCGGAGAACCAGCAGGATTTCCCTGGTCTCCACCAGCAGGATGCATCTGCGGTTGGCGCAGCTAGCGAGCAATTTGGTGCCGGATATGCACCTGCCCCAGACTCGTGGCATGCTCCGGGGCATACCACTCAAAATACCTTCGATACCGGCCACCCCTTGGGCTATCTTCCAGATGGTCGACGTTCGGGCCCGAAGAAGATCATCGCGATCATCGCGCTTGTCGTCATGGCGATGGTGGTTTTAGGCGCCGTCATTGTTGCAATGCTGACGGGTGGAGGCAGCATCATCGGGGTGGGGAATCAGACTGCTTCCCCTACGGCCTCGGCAAGTAGCTCTTCCACGCAGGGATCGCAGGGTGAAGACCCGATTGCTGTTCCTCCGCCCGCGGTTGACCAATTGGTTGCACGCGTGAATGGTGAGGATATTCAGTGGAGTTGGACTGACCCCGCGGTTGGGACGACATCGGCTGGGCATAGGCGTTATGTCTACACCGTTTCAAAACCGGGTACGGATGATGCGGTTGCTGAGACGCGCCAAAATGCGGTGTCGGTGAAGGCAGTTCCCGGTGAGGTATGCATCGAGGTCGTGTCAGTGGCAGAGAATGGGCGCTCCTCGCAGCCCACGAAGAACTGCGTGACAATCCCTGAAAATGGGAATGGCCAGAATCAAGAGGGCGACAAGAACCAGCAGGGTAACGGCCAGCAAGGTAATGGGCAGAACCCACAGGGCGACGCAAATACGAATAAAGAGCAGCACTAACTACTCTGAAATTCGGCATACGCGACTTCAGGCCTCTTTACTGCGCAACCTGCGAATTAAGAGCACTGCGACAACAATCGTGAGGCCCGCACTGGAGATTCCCAATGCCCACATTCGACGTGGAGTCGTCGTATCAACCGGAAGATCAGGTTTCACCATAACCGGATCTGCTGTCTTTTGAATCGGTGGGTACAAGGGGTTTGTGGGTCCAGGCATTTTCCCGTCATTGACGAAATTCAATGCGTTAAAGGGGGCGACGATTCCCCATCCCTCTTCGGCAGTGCGCTGGGAAGGCGTTGGGCGAAGTGCGGTGGCCAGAAGGCGATACTTCCACTGATCAGGGGTCTCGTTCGGATACCTTGCAGCAATCAACGCAACAATTGCGCCCACGTACCCCGTCGCATACGAGGTCGAGGCTCCCTGCGTTGCGAACATGCAGTCACCGTTTGCAAAGAAGGTTGACGCAATTTGCGAACCGGGTGCAGCGATTTCTACGTGGGTTCCGTGAACGACGGATTGGCTGGGGTTACCTTGCGCATCGACCGCGGTGACCGCCAAGGCCTCGGGGTATCCCGCGGGGAAGCGGACCGCAGTGTCTTGCGATCCCGACTGGGTTTGCTCGACATTGCCTGCCGAGGCCACGACCAGCGCGCCCTTTGAGTGCGCGTACTGAGTGGCTGTGCGCAGGGAAACATCGTCAGAGGTCAAGGATTGCGGGACGACGATCACGCGAATTCCCTGATCGGCAGCCCAACGAATACCATCGGCTGTGCGCGCAGCTGTCGGCCCCTTGCCCGCGCGCTTGGCGTCGTCACTGGAGTCAACGTAGACGCGCACGGGGACAATGGTTGCTCGCGGGGCGAAGCCGACAACGCCTGAACCTGAGACCTCACGCGCGGCGATCTGTCCGGCGATTGCGGTGCCATGTCCGAAGGCGTCTTTTCGCCCGTCACCAGACTCAACCAGGTCGGTACCCGGCTCAACTGAATCCTTGAAGTGGGCGTTTCCTGCGGCAACACCCGAATCAACGATCGCAACGCGCACTTGACCCTGCGAGAGTTTCAGGGCCTCTTTCATTCCGAGGAACGAGTAGGCCGAAGGAGGCTGAGTGATCCACTTATCGATACCGATTTGGCAGCCTTCCTCGGGCTGTTTTGTGGCGGATCCCCGCTTTTGCTGCGAGTTCGTCTGGTCGCTTCCCTGAGTCTCACCCGGTGTGGGCGTATCCGCATATGCGGAAGGAAGCGCAACTGCGCCACACAGCGCCAGAGCAGCAAGAGAGCTCAGCGTGCAATTTGTCAGTCGATTCACTGAGCACCAACCGTTTCCCAAGCCGCAGCGGAAGTGAGTTCTTGACCCTCAGGAATGAGCGCTAGCCATGCTGCCGGAAGGGGGGAGACCGCAGTTTCGGGCAGTCCCAAGCGTTGCAGTGTATCGCTGGGGTTATTTCCTAAACCGTGGGCCTTACCAATGTCAGAGACAAACACGATAGGGCCGCTTGACCCACCGGAGGAGGAACGGACCAGTGCACCTGAACCGCCTCGAACATTGACCTCGCGCGGGTGAAGTTGAGCGAGCTCGGAGGTGGGAATGGACTTAAGAACGGTCTCTGCCTTGGAGTGGTTCACGACGAGTTGAGCGCATGGCGCTGCATCGGCCCCCAGAACTTCACCAACCTGGCTGGGCCAATCCGAGGGGATGACGCCCTGGTTATTCACCGTCAGTGATGCCAGTTCTGAGAGGTCAATCATGAGGTTTTGCGGACTTCCGCGATCTGCCCACGAGGCCTGGTAGAGCTTGTACGAGAAGTCCGTCAGCGGAGTAATAGTTCCGTCGTCAGTGATGACGTAGCGACGCGGTGTTCCGGATTCGTCGACCTCGATAATTGTTCCGACCTGTGCTGCGGTGATTCGCGGCGACATTCCAGAAACCGGGCGACCCAGGTTCGGGATATCGACGGGCGCCAAAGTTGACCCTTCGGTGAACAAGTTCAGCCAAGCCGCGCTCACCGGGGTGATAGTGCGTCCGGACAGGTCGAGCACGTTGACAATGGCTTGTGCGTGCGCAATTTCGATGGGGTAGCGGACCCCACCTGTGACCAGGTAGAGCCTTCCTTCGTTGGAAACGAGGGCGCTGGTTGCGTTGCTGAGGCCCTCGGGGCTACCAGCAACCCAAGTTTTGATTCCAGACGAGGCCGCGCATGCGGTCCAGTCGTAGGAGTGCAGTTGGTCTGCAGTTGGGATGTCGTCGGGAACATCGCTCAGGCCGATCGCGCTTCCGCGGGGAATTCCCTCGAGCGAGGAAGTCGAAACCGAGGAAGTCACAAGCTTTCCACTTTCACTGAGAAGCTTGGCGGAGGTGACGTTAGAAACGGGGCGAAGTGTTCCTTCGATCGAGTAGTAGCGTGCACCTTCAGCCTTCGTGATGATCAGGTGCGAGTCTTGCCAGCCGCTGGGAAGCGTCGGCACGAACCTACCGACAGCAACTGCAATGAGAACTGCAAGTGCCGCAAGCGAGGCTCCGACGATTAGAGGGCGAGTGGTTGATTTTGATTCGAGCTCTTTTCCTCCGGGAGTACCAGAGGTGAATGCCGTGACCAGGCGGCGACGATTGAAACGTTGCGCTTCAAGGATGTCCTTATTTGATGGCATTACAGGACCCCCCATACCAAAGTCGTGATGGGCACCAGTGCCAGCAAGGTGATAAGCGAGAGAGTGTCAGCGATTCGGGTGACCCATGGGCGCATCTTCGGATCGATAACGGTCAGTGCCAGGACAAGCCCGGTTGCAATGAAGAGCAATAGGACAATTGGAATGAGTGCCTGAGGCATGAGGATTGCGCTACCGATTGCGCTGACAAGGATCAGGATGATGCCCAGAATCGCACCGATCAGGACCTCGACTCGTGAACGCAAGGACCGTGTTGAAAGCAGAAGAGCAACGCCTCCGCAGATAAGAAGGAGCAGTGAGTAGCGGGTATCAAGAAGAAGTGGAACACAGATCAAGATTCCCAGCGAAGCGCCAGTTTTAAGAGAAATGGTCAGGATATGACCGTCGTTTACCTTACGAACAACCTGGTAGGCGTCGATAGTTTCGGGGTTTCCTGTCACGCGAATAGGAATTCGAGCCATCGCAAACCAGGGAGCGATCAAAATAAGCACTATTAATAAGGTATAGATTGCACTTGCCGAGCGCTGGGTTGAAAGGTGTGCAAATCCCGTAAGCAAGCCGATTATTGCTGCTGATAAGCCATAGGTGAGGGGCGCAGCAATGGAGCCGTGCAAGGTTTTGGGAAGAATGATCAGCAGGATTGCTGCGCTAACCATCGCTGCAATTCCAAAGCCAGCCAGTGGAAGGGCTGACCAAGAGCCAGGGATTGCGCTCATGACTGCGCTACCGGCAAGGATCGGAATTGAGTGCGCAAGAGAGAGGGGAGCAAGGCGCTGGGTTGAGCGCGAAATCAGTGCGCAGGCTAGAGAGGCCAGTAAAGTTCCGGCCAATCCGGTAATTAAACCAAGGTAGCTTCCTTTGCCTCCGGTGAAGATCAGAACGGCTGCAGTGAGGACCAACAGTGCAGAAGCATGTGTGCTAAGATCTACCGAATTGTCAGAATTCCATGGAGCCTGATCGTTTTCGACTGCGGTTCCCACGGCCTCGACTAAGTCGTCATAGCGCAAATCCTGTGTGCTGTCGCCGATTTTGGACAGAATCAGAACGGATCCGGCTTGGATTCCTTGGTTGATCAGGGTCTGGCTCTGATCGAGAACTCGGCCCTGAGAATTCGTAATTCGGTACCCCTGAGAGGCAGAACTGGCCGATAATTGTGTGATTTGCGACACAATATTTGGGGCAAATTCGGCCAGTGCAACGTTCGTCGGGACCGACATATCGACGGTGTTCTCACCCATGCGAATGCTAACGGGCATAAGGGCTGGAGGCCTGGATGTGGTAGTGCTTGCCATGAGGTTCCTTTGCTCAATAGTGCTGCCTTAAGCCTAGCTGGTTTCATGAAACCTGTATTTGCATTCCCAGAGCGCTTCGATAATGTAATAACCGAAATCGCGATTGTGCCCTCCGTTACAGAGGGTCGATCAATGCAAGACTTCGGGGGGACCCGAACGACAAACTAGGAGGGTGGACCATGAGCGGTGCAAATATTTCTGCAGAACAAGCCAGCTATGATGCCATTCGCACAGCTGTCACTAACCTGCAGGCCTACCTGCAGGGCCTGAACGCAAAGGTTAAGGGTGAGGTCGCTACCGCTATCGGTGGTTGGCAGGGTGGCGCCTCACAGGCGTTCAACTCCGTCATGGAGCAGTGGGATGCTGGCTCGTCCAAGACCACTCAGGCACTGACCGATTTCGAAAGCGCACTTGCCTCGGTTGGCGCTCAGACAATTCAGAACGAACAAGATGCCCAGCAGACTGTTGCCAAGACCGGCGCAGCCATGCTGAACATGTGAGTAGATCGGAAAAGAAATGAACGGTGGAGATTTTCGCGTAAGCCCGCAGCTGCTCCAGCAGGTCTCGGCTGATCTGCGCACGCAGGCGACCGATCTGCTCAGCCGCCTTGAGCAGTTCAATAAGGACGTTGAAGCACGTAGCGCCACATGGGAAGGTGCTGCGAAGGAGTCCTACACCCAGAAGCATGGTGAGTGGACCGCTGGTATGCACCAGATGCAGCAGGCTCTTGATGCCTTCGCAGGTCTGGTTGATCAGCTTGCCGGCAACTACGTCGTCACCGATAACACGGGTGCGCGTACCTTCAATGGCCTAGGTATTGGCCGCTGATGCGACTCATGCGTAGCGCTCGTGAGTGTTGCGCGTAAACGGTGTGTGGGTGAGTAGAGAAATCTGCTCACCCACTGCCGTACTTACAGCAACTTGATCGGCCGAAGTGGGTAGATCGTTGAATTGGGCTTCCTTAGAGGGGAAAACAGCCGTGGTAATGATCAATGTCGTTGACGGAGAGTACGGCGCGACCGCGAATACCTTGCAACAAGTTTCCGGCGAATTGCAAGGCGCAAAAATTGATGACTTGTCCGAGGCAGTAGAGTCTTCAATGAGAGGTGCCGATTCGATCGCGAAGGCAACCGAGGTAGAGGGCCGCTACACATCCCTTCTTGTCTCACATTCGATAGCTCTTGAGGAACTCGCTCGAGCTGCGCATGCAGCCGGTGTCAACCTTGCTCAGACCGAAGCAGATAATACTCAACAGGCCAATGCTCAGGGCCAGGCTGCTCTTGCAGGAACAGCGGGGGCGACTCCGAGTCTGGCAAGATATTCTGAACAAGCATCGGCACTCAATGGTTCTTCCAGAGGTCCGCTGCGTGGGGGGTATCAGGGGCCCACCTTGCCGACGACTGCGGGTGGTGCTCAACCTGAAATGCCTGTGTATCGACCTGGGCAGGGAATGCCTCCCTACGCGCCGAGTCCCGCTGTGCAAGGTCCTGTTCCTCACCCATCGCCCGCTCCAGCTCCTGTGGCACAGTGAAGCTAAAGGCCTAAAGGCGTAAAAATGGCGTTAACGTGGAGTCAGGTTAAAACCTGGAGTTCAGACAGTTTGTCAGGTTATGTAGGGACGGTTGGCAGTAGGCGGGACACTGTTCTTAAGCAGGTCAATGCCCTTCAAGCTCGGATGAGCTCCTTCGAAGGGGAGGGGCAAACTGCAGATGCATTACGCGAAAAGATGACCGCTGCCCAGAAAGAACTCGAAATACTTGCCGATGACTTGGCAGAGGTTCAAGATGCGGTTGTTGCCGCGGAACGAAATGTTTCCGAAGTTGAAAGTGCTGTTAAGAATGCTCTCTCGGCCGCCTCGCTGAATGGATGCGACATTTCTGATGATGGTAGTGTCTCCTGCCATATTCCCTACGGAACCGATGGAACAGGTGCAATTCAAGCTGCAATCCAGAAGATTGAGGTGCTAGTTCTTGAAGCATTAACACTGGCGGATTACGCGGATTCAACGTTCCAAGCGCAGCTAGCTTCGGCGGGCACCGAGAAAAGCACCTCCTCAATGCCGGAGAAGGGAGCCCGCCCGTGGTCGAAAGAGGAACAAGAAAAGTTTCGCAATATGTCGCCGGAGGAGCGTGCGAAATTCTGGTCTGAGCAGACCTACGAGCAAAAGCAATATGTATGTGATCGCTATCCGCAGTTGATCGGAAATGCGGATGGTGTTGAGGCGTGGGCGCGAGACCGTGCAAACCGAATTAACTTGAGGGAAGAAAAAGCTAAGACTGAGAAACTAATTCGAAACCTTGAAATCTCAGTACGTAATTCTGCTCAATACACCTATCCAGGTGGCGCCTATGGAAACGATATCTATCAGAGAAATAAGGATCTCGACGACAGACTTGACCGAGCCAGAAGGGACCTAAAAGCCCTAAACAAAGTTGAATCGACTCTGGCGAACGGTATCTCTCTTGAGGACTATCAACATGGGATGAAAGGGGATCCGGTTTCTCTTCTAACCTTGCAAAATGATGGCCGCAGGGTAAAGGCTGCTGTTGCTCAGGGCGATGTCGACCATGCGAGTAATATCGCGACCTTTGTCCCCGGAATTGCGACTACTGTCGAGGGATCACTCGAGGGCTATGTCCGTCAGACAAAAAATCTTCGTGAGGCTGCGGCTGCTCAGGGAAATATTTCGACCAAAGATGTTGCAACCATTGCGTGGCTGGGCTACGACGCTCCCGGTGAGGCAAATCTATCCAATGCCGGTGACATTGCCTCTCCGAAGCTCGCACAGGCTGGTTCGGATCGTTTGGCGGGCTTCCTGACCGGGATGCAGGCTTCTCGCGAGTACGGCGCTGGGGATGCGCATATGACGTTGGTCGGGCATTCCTATGGTTCGACGACTTCTGGCATGGCAGCGACGAAGGTAAAACCAGGTGTCATTGATGATTTGGTGCTGTTCGGTTCGCCTGGTATGGGTACTTTTGATCCATCCGAGCTAAATGTAAATGAGAGCCATCGCTGGGTCTCTGGTCTTCCTGTGGGGGATAACGTTCAGGGCCTAGGGGGGATTCTCAGAAAGAAGATCGGAATCGCCGGATTAGGTAAAAATCCCATGGATGCAAATTCCACTTTCACCCATCTGTCTGATGATGCAACAGGTTATGAACGTTATAACCACGATGCACCGCCCAGCAACCCGGGTCTTTACGCTCTCGACACCATCGTGCGTCTTTATACGCATAATCACCCTTCGCTTCCGAGCTTCGATAACCATAATTTTTACCTCGAACAGGGAACCGAGACGCTTCAAGATATTGGCCGTGTCGTTGCAGGGACAAAGAAATGAAGTCTCTGAAGTTTCTGCATGCCTTATGCCTCCTTGGAGCAAGTGCGCTCATGCTTGCCGCGTGTTCGCCTGGTGTGCTTGATCCAACCAGCGGTACTTCGACAGCATCATCATCTTCATCAAGTGGAAAGACAAAGAAAATGAACTATTGGGATGGGGATCTTCCTCTGGAAGCGCGTCAGTCTGTACAGGCTTTTCAGCGTGATGAGGAACCGAAGATTCTTGAGTTTCGTCGTCGGCTTGCCGAGGCCGGTGGGGGAGCGTGGGAAGCACGTAGCTTCGGGTCGAGCATTGCGAAATGGGATGACGATTCTGCTGGATTTTCTCAAGACTCATGGGAGCTGCAAGGTCAGGTGACTGCTGGTCCCTTTGTTGCCATCCCTGAGATCGAGAAGATTGGTCGCGAGCTTCTGTCTGAGACTTATCCCGATTATGAGTTGGGTTCTGATAAGGGCGGGGTTCGTCAGCTTTCGTGGAGCGATCCGGTTAATGGTGGTTTCCTCTACGTGACCGTTCACGAGGGAAAAGCCACTTTAATGCGCTACCAAACGGGATTACGTCCATCGGATGGGACGACTGCTAACCCTCGTGATTTCATCTCCAGTCGTGTCGATATCGATATCCCTGAAAAGTAATTTGTGAAATTCAACTTCTAGTGTCTGTTCAAGGAAGTCGAAGGAAAGACAATGTCGTTAACATGGGGCCAGATTCAGACCTGGAGTTCAGCCGGTTTGTCCACATATGCGGGGGCGGTTGGCGTAAGGCGAGATACTGTCGTTAAGCAGGCTGAAGCTCTTCAGGCGCGCATGAGTTCCTTCAAGGGCGAGGGAGCAACCGCGGATGCATTGCGTGCGAAGATGGGCGTTGCTCACAAGGAATTGACGACGCTCGCCGATGACCTTCTAGAAATCCAAGAGGCCGTCAAAGTTGCATCGGGTGACGTTTCCCAGGTTGAAAGTGCAGTCAAGCTGGCGCTGCAAGAAGCGTCCTCGACGCACTGCACCATTTCCGCAGCGGGAATAGCGACATGCAGTTCGGCTGGGAACTCGATGAGTGAATACACTCGGCAAAGCATTGAATTTTCGGTTAATCGATTGGTGGGGCAGGCGGTCGACTTGGCCAATACTGCCGACACGACGTTGAATGCTCGCTTAAAAACCGTCGGGACGCCGGGGAGTACCGCGAAATCGACCTCGACGCAAACTCATGATCTTTCGGACGCAGAACAGAAGAAGTTCAAAAAGATGACGCCGGAGGAGCACGCGAGGTATTGGTCGCAGCAATCTGAGGCGCAGAAACAGCATCTGTGCGATACGTACCCGGATCTGATCGGTAACGCTGATGGCGTTGAGGGCTGGGCAAGGGATCGCGCAAACAGAAATCGTCTCCCGAAACTGAAGCAGGAAGCTAAGGACAATGTCTCCATGTACACGGAGCTCCTGAAGATCCCGTGGATTGATGACAATACTCGTGCGCTCTATCTGAGTGAGTTGGATAAGGCAGAGAAGGCAGTGAAAGCCTATGATATCGTGCAAGAACAGCTCGACAAGGGCATAAGCCTTGAAGACTACCAGCATGGGAAGGAGGGGGATCCCGTGTCGCTCCTGACTCTTCAAAACGATGGTGCGCGAGTCAAGGCCGCGATGGGTCAAGGCGACGTTGATCATGCGAAGAACGTGGCGACTTTTGTTCCCGGTATTGGCACGACAGTTGAAGGCAGCACGGTTGAGTACATGCGACAAACCCAAAACCTGCGTATGGCTGCGATGGTTCAGGGGAGCCTGGCTTTAAGCGATGTGGCGACTGTTGCCTGGCTGGGCTATGATGCTCCGGGTGAGTTTGATTGGAAGAAGCACCCTGAGGATGTTCCGGGGATTATTTCCCCCTTCCTTGCTCAGGCGGGGTCAGATCGTTTGGTTGGTTTCATGAACGGTATGCAGGCCTCGCGTGACTACGGCGCGGGTGATGCGCATATGACCCTCGTCGGGCATTCCTATGGTTCGAGTACCTCAGGCATGGCGGCAACAAAGGTCAAGTATGGCGTGATCGATGACCTAGTGTTGTTTGGTTCTCCTGGTATGGGGACTTACGATGCGAAAAACTACCACGTTGATCAAAATCATCTGTGGGTCTCGGGGGTCCCGAAGGGTGATAGTGTCCAAGGTGCGGGGGCATTCAGAGGTGGAATCGTCGGTAGCTTGGGTAAGAACCCCATGGACTCTGATTCAGGGTTTAGTCACCTCTCGGACGATGCGACAGGCTCGCCGAAATACAATAAGGATGCCCCCGCAAGTAAGCTGTCTAATTTCAACTTTGATAACCACAGTATCTATTTGGAAGACGGCACCGAAACGCTTCAGGATATCGGTCGCGTTGTTGCGGGGGTGAAGCGCTGATGCGCGCCGTGTGGCGGTCTGTGTTGGGGGCGGCTTGTGTGCTGGCCCTGGCAGCTTGCTCGCCCGTCCTGAGGGATCCCCAGAGTGCGGCTACACAATCGGCATCACCATCTAAGAGCGGAAAGGCAACAAGCATGGTCTATTGGGATGGAAGCCTCCCCCTGGAGCAGCGTCAGTCCATTCAGGCATTTCAGCGTGATGAGGAGCCGAAGATTCTTGAGTTCCGTCGTCGCCTTGCCGAGGCCGGTGGTGGAGGCGCGTGGGAAGCGCGCGCCTTTGGGTCCCAGATCAATAAAGAGACTGACCAATCCTCAGGCGATGATCAGCCGTCGTGGGAGCTTGTTGGGCAAGTTGTTGCTGGTCCTTATGTTCCCGTTCCTGAGGTCGAAAAGATCGGCCGTGAACTCTTGTCAGAGACGTATCCCGAGTATCAATTGGGCTCGGATAAAGGTGGTGTTCGTCAGCTTTCGTGGAGTGATCCGGTTAATGGTGGTTTCCTCTATGTGACCGTTCATGAGGGCAAAGCTACCTTGATGCGCTATCAGACGGGTTTGCGTCCATCGGATGGGACGACTGCTAACCCTCGTGATTTCATTCCTGGGCGCGTTGATATCGATATCCCAGAGAAGTAGCTTGTGAAGCAAGTGCTGTAGTATCCATCCAGTGGGTTCAAAGGAATAACAATGTCGTTAACCTGGGCGCAGGTGAAAACCTGGAGAGCATCAGATCTGGATATCTATGTCGGAAAAGTTGGAGTTCGTCTTGACGTTGTGGATAGACAGACTGAGGCTCTGCAGCAGCTTACGTTGTCTTTCAGCGGCGAAGGAGCAACCGCAGATGCACTACGCAGAGCAGTGGGGAAAGCTCGTTGGCAGCTCAGGAATTATAGCGACGAACTAGGTGACCTCCAAGTTGCTTTGAGGAACGCTCTATTTGAGGTTGCTGAAGTAGCGGAAGCGATTAAACAGGTAGAGAAAGTTGCTGCTGGATATGGTTGCGTAATTTCCCAAGATGGAAAAGTTGCGTGGAGAGACGCGACAAGTGTGCAGAGTGAAAGCTATCGACACGGTGCTGATGCGAACCTTGAACGAATGGTGGCGCGTGCAATTGCATTGGCAGATTCCGCAGATAGCGCGCTCAATCAGAAGCTGAGTTCTTTTGGGACAGCCCCGGGAAAGGAACCCACGAAACCCGGACAAATTCGCGACCTATCCCAGGCCGAGCAAGAGCGTTTCAAGAATATGTCTCCAGAGGAACGAGCAGAGTACTGGTCGGCGCAAAGCGATGAGCAGAAACGTCATCTTTGCGATACCTATCCTGAACTGATTGGTAACGCTGATGGTGTTGAGGTTTGGGCACGAGATCGCGCAAATCGGTTGAATCTTGATGCCAAGGAAGATCGAGCTAGGGAGAACCTGGCTCGCTATGAGGGTTATTGGACCAAAGCGCGGACGAATGAAGATCGCTACCTGATAGGGGAGAAAATACAACGCGCAAAGTCGGATCTTGCCGCTTATGAAAAAATCCGTTCTACACTTGCGAATGCATCAGCCTTGAAGACTATCAGCATGGCAAGGCGGGAAAGCCTATTTCGCTATTGACGCTTCAGGATGACGGACGCCGTGTTAAGGCTGCGGTGGCTCAAGGTGACGTCGATAATGCAGCGCATATCGGTACTTTTGTACCGGGGATTAGTACGACTGTTAACGGGAGTCTCAAAGACTATATTCGCCAGATGGAGAATTTACGTCAGGCAGCCGCGGATCAAGGTAACCTCGCATTGAAAGACGTAGCAACGGTTGCGTGGCTCGGTTACGATGCTCCCGGTGACGCCAAATTTGAGAATCTTAGTGATATCACCTCGCCTAAACTCGCTCAGGCCGGCTCTGATCGTTTAGCTGGTTTCTTGAACGGAATGCAAGCATCGCGTGAACACGGTGCGGGAGATGCGCACATGACTTTGGTTGGTCATTCCTATGGCTCGACAACGTCGGAATGGCGGCGACAAAGGTTCATGATGGCGTAATCGATGATCTCGTTCTCTGCGGTTCGCCGGGTATGGGGACCTATAACGCTTCAGATCTACATGTTGCTGAGGGGCATCGTTGGGTTTCGGGTGTCCCAATTGGGGATAGTGTTCAAGGTATGGGATCGCTACTTCCTGGAAGCACTATCCGCTTGGGATACCTCGGAACCGATCCGATGCACGACAAGACATTCACACATCTTTCAAATGATGCGACTGGGTATGTGAAGTATAACCATGGCGCGCCGCCGAGTGATTCGCATTTGTGGCTGCCGATGCTTAGACTCGGTCTTGTCTACCCACCGAATTTTGATAACCATAGCGTCTATTTAGAAGATGGAACGGAGACGGTTCAGGACTTTGGCCGAGTTGTTGCAGGGGTGAAGTAGTGAGCTATCGGGGTATTGTTCGCGTATGTGCGGTACTTGGAGTGGCAATGATTGCTTTGAGTGCCTGCTCTATTGGAGGTGTGGGCACTAACCGGTCCACTGCCACATCCACCCCGACTGTCAAGAAGGCTGTCTATTGGGATGGAAGCCTCCCCCTGGAGCAGCGTCAGTCCATTCAGGCATTTCAGCGTGATGAGGAGCCGAAGATTCTTGAGTTCCGTCGTCGCCTTGCCGAGGCCGGTGGTGGAGGCGCGTGGGAAGCGCGCGCCTTTGGGTCCCAGATCAATAAAGAGACTGACCAATCCTCAGGCGATGATCAGCCGTCGTGGGAGCTTGTTGGGCAAGTTGTTGCTGGTCCTTATGTTCCCGTTCCTGAGGTCGAAAAGATCGGCCGTGAACTCTTGTCAGAGACGTATCCCGAGTATCAATTGGGCTCGGATAAAGGTGGTGTTCGTCAGCTTTCGTGGAGTGATCCGGTTAATGGTGGTTTCCTCTATGTGACCGTTCATGAGGGCAAAGCTACCTTGATGCGCTATCAGACGGGTTTGCGTCCATCGGATGGGACGACTGCTAACCCTCGTGATTTCATTCCTGGGCGTGTTGATATCGATATCCCAGAGAAGTAGATTTACCGACTAACCGACAACTTCCGCTCGCCCAGCAGAAGCACCGTTCCAAGCGGCACCTTGACACGTTCACCGCGGGGGAGTGGCTGAGTGGTGCCATCGGGCGCCTGTAGTCGCGTGCCATTTGCTGAGAAGGTGTCTTCGACCCATATCGCATCGCCATCGGCCGGTGCGACACGCAAGTGCGTGCGCGACAGGGAACGCGTGGAATCCGCAATTGCCACTGCCCGTGCATCAGATGGTGTCTGTTCGGGGGCGCGCCCCAACACGATGGGAGCATTGACTTCGATTCGCTGTCCGTCATCAACGATGATTGCCAGAGGCGCCGCCTGCGCGAATGCGGGGGCAGAGGCCGGTGCGCTCGTTGCGGGAGTGGCCTGAGGCGTCGGTACTTGCGGAACTCGTGGCATTGCCGAGGCCGGGCTGTGGCGCGGGGGAGTGGGCACCTTGGGTGTGGCCGGAGTTTGTACAGCTTGCTGCGTAGGCATGGGCGCGGGCATCTCGCTGAGGACTTGGCTGGGAGCCTCGGGCATCGGTGAAGGTGCTGGTAGGTCGGCTGCGGGAACTCCCGCCGGCGGAATACTCAAAGCAGCAGGATCGGAAGCAGGAACTTCGGGGGACGTAACGCGCGGCCCTGCCCACTGATGTGCCGGGGCAAGTGCGGCGGGATCCATTCCCTGAAGCTGCGCAGGTGCGGCCCCAACCCCAGCCGAGGCCTCGGCAAACGAGGGGGAATATTGCTGGGAATAAGCGGAAGCTCCAGTGTCTGTGCGGCCAGCGCGGACGTCAAGGTTTCCCATCCCGCAGACGCGGTCAACCCAGGTTTGGCCATCTCGGGCGATCACCCAAGTGACTGCCGGTCCAACGACAGTCGCGTGCAAGAGCAACATGATCAGGCTGTGCGCGCTCTGGCGAGCCAAGCCGGGGGCGTGACCGGCCTCGAGACCCGCATCGGTGGCTACGGGTGCCATTGAAATTGCGGCCACTTGCATGGCGAAAGCTCCGGGAGTCCTTCCTGAATGCGCGCGAATCAGAGTGCCAACGATCCATGTCTCAAGCGCAACGATCACTGCAATGGCGATCGAAGGATAGAACCACCAAGAAAGCGCGGTAATTGCGACAAGGCATGCAAGGTCAATGAGGTAGGCCGTAACCAGAGCACCACCGGTCGCGGGCGCTGAATACGCCACGCTGGGCTGGGGGAGGCCTCGCTGGATACTACCTTGTTGAGCAGCGGCCAGATGAGCCGGGTCCACACCTATTGCCTGAGAAACGGGGAGCTGAACCGGGGTAATGCGAAGCTCACTCATGATGCCACCTGTCGAACGAGTTCAAAAAGATCCGCGGCGAAAAACGCAGCTGGGAAAACAACAGTCAATGACAGTGCTTGGAAAATGTCGGTAAAACGCCCAATAAGTGCGGATTGTTCTTTGCCTGAACGCAGGCGAGTCCACAGAAGAGAAACACAGCCGATGAAGACAAGAACAGCTGCCGCAATGGGCGTGCCAAGAAGGGCTCGGGAAGCGGGGGAAATAAGTAGCGTTGCAAGCAAAATGACTGCTCCCACGCGCGGAACGACTCGCGAGGATGCCCAGCGGCGCTCGCGGGGAACAACGACAAGCGCGATCACTGATGCGCAAACCAGCACCAGTGAGGCGATCTGCTGTAACGAATGAATCCCGATCATCGAGTAGATGACTGGAAGCGCAACAATGATCAGGCCAAGACCAAGGTATTGGACCAGTCGAGTACGCGAGGTCGCATCAGTGACAGTGCGGTTGACGCGGCGGCCGGTAATGCGCGAAGGAGAGGGAACCTCGGGTGCTCGGACAGTGGGCGCGGAGGTCGTCACGAGGGGCATATCCAGCAGCTGGGTCGCGGGGATGCGTACTGACAAGCTGGGCGAGGCGGTGATTGCGCATACTGCGCAAGCGATTGCGAAGGGCGCAACTCTGGTCAGAGAAGCATTGAGATAGGTCAACACAGTCGCACTTGCCGTAAGGATGCCCCAACTGAGCGCATGTGCGCTTGTGAGAGGAGTTGGGCGCCAGAGCCAGAGCCCAAGTGCAACGCCCGTTGCTCCCCACAGGGGGAAGAGGAGGGCAGCGACCTGCGACATTGTGGAGATTTGCGAGGCCTCAAGATAGATTCCTGCGCTTCCCAGAGCGGGAAGGACGCCAAGGAAAGAAAGTCCCGCAGCGAGAGTCCAGCCGGACAACAATCCGGCGTTGGAGTGGACGTGTTTTTGGTAGAGGACGACAAGGCAAAGAGCAAGCGAGAGCACGCCGATTGTCAAAGGTGCCCACCATGGCACACCCGCAATGATGGCCAATAGGTGGGCAAAGAGAGTGCAGAAAATGAGAACCGCGTCCATTGCAAATGCCAGCAGGGCGCAGATGCTCAGAGCAAGGGAAGGGCGGAACCAGGGGTCGGAAGCTCGCTCAATTGCGCGTTGTTCTTGACGCTGGCGCTCGCGGCCAGAGGTAATGGAGATGAGGACTCCCTGGGGAAGGTCAGTCCCCAAGACCGCGCCAAGATTAAGGGGACGACCGTCGGCACCAGTGATTTGTAGGCTCGGATCGCTTGAATCGATATCAAGCATGGAGAGTAGGCCTGTGACCGTTGTTCCCAGCGGAACAACCAAATCTTTGACGCCGGAAGCGTCGGTGACGGTTACCGCCGCCTGTTTCTGGGTCACGCCTCCTCCTTCATGCGGTTGTGCCGGAAATTGTCCTCGGTGCCGATCCGGCTATTGATCCGCTGAGGTTCTTTCACCGATTCTGTTCAAAAGTCATCATTCAGACTACCCGACCAGATCAGTGCCATGCCACGACTGCTCGTGCTACAAGCTAGGATACATACAGAAATGAAGGAAAACGGGAGATTGCACTCCAGGAGACTGTATGGCCGTCAATGAAACGGAAGCCCCCGAGCTCCCCAGCGGTGAAATCGCTGTAGAAAAGCCACCCAGCCAGGTTGAAGCCGGCGGTATGGGTTCGATCCTTGCTACCGCGATCCCCATGATGGGCTCCATGGGTGTCATGGTCATCATGGCGCTGACTCAGGGGCAGAACACGCGAATGCTTCTGATGGCGGGCGGCATGGTCTTCATGATGCTCTCCATGGTTGGTTTCAATATCTACCGCCAGGTCTCGCAGTACCGTAATAAGGTCAACTCCCAGCGTCGCGAATACCTCTCCTATCTGTCAGAGACTCGAACCAGCGTGCGTAACATTGCCGCGAAGCAGCGAATCTTCATGCAGTGGTACTTGCCTGAGCCGGACTCGCTGGTGCTTTTAGCCGAAGAAGGCTCGCGCCTGTGGGAACGAGAAGTGGGCGACGATACTTCTGTCTCCACTCGAATCGGAACATCTGACCAGGAACTGGCCATGCGCTTGGTCGAACCCGATATTCCCCAGATGGCGAACCCCGATGTCGTCTGCCATTCGGCGATGCGCCGTTTCTTAGATGTCCACAAGACCGTTGAAGACCTTCCTTTCAGCCTGGACTTGGGTCAGTTCTCTCACGTCGAGGTCGCCGGTGATGGCGAGCGCGCTCGCGGAGAAGTCCGCTCGATGATCTGCCACCTTGCGGTTATGACGCCGGATTCGGCCCTGAAGATCGCGGTATTGACGACTCCCGAAAACCTCCCGAACTGGGAGTGGATGAAGTGGCTGCCTCATATCCGTTCCGCAGAGGTCACTGACGCTCTGGGTGGTGCGCGAATGGTGTGCACCAGCTACGCCGAGCTCGAGGATCTCTTGGGTGAGGAAATGACGACCCGAGGCCACTTCCAGCCTCGAAATGACGCAAGCCCCTGGCCGCATTTGATCGTGATTACCGACGGTGCCGAGCTTCCTCCCGATTCGCACCTGGGCTCTATCGAGGGCTGTGCGGGCGTGACGATCATGAAGGTCCTGACCTCGTGGGGTATGTTCATGAACCCCACCGGTGTTCGTCTGCTTCTTCATCCCGCAAACGATGAGCACACCCCCATGGAAGTTCTGCTTCTTGAGGCAAAGCCAGTGCTCGCCAACGCCGACTACATGGGAATTCCTCAGGCCGAGGCCGTGGCCCGTCGCCTCACTCGCTTCCTGACTGCCGGTGGCAGGGACGCGGCAACTCCCGTCGGCAAGCCCGATCCGAAGCGTTCTCAAGATCTTATGGAACTGCTCAATATCGGCGATATTCGTGACTTCGATGCGGAACGGCAGTGGAAGCGCCGCAATGGACGTGATCGTCTGCGCGTTCCCTTCGCTGTCACCCCCGAGGGTATTCCGGTCGTTTTGGACATTAAGGAAGCCGCCCAGCAGGGCATGGGTCCGCACGGCCTGCTGATCGGTGCTACCGGTTCCGGTAAGTCCGAGGTGCTGCGTACCTTGGTGCTTGCACTTGCGCTCACGCACTCTCCCGAGCAGCTGAACTTCGTTCTGGTTGACTTCAAGGGCGGTGCGACCTTCGCAGGTATGTCAGACCTCCCTCACGTCTCTGCGATGATTTCAAACCTGGAGTCGGAGCTGTCTCTGGTTGACCGTATGGAAGATGCCCTTCACGGTGAAATGGTTCGCCGTCAAGAGATCCTGCGTGATGCCGGTAACTATGCAAATGTCACGGATTATGAAGCGGATCGTTTGGCTGGAAAACATGACTACCCAGTCCTTCCGGCGCTCTTCATCATCCTTGACGAGTTCTCCGAACTTCTGACCGCCAAGCCCGACTTTGGCGAGCTATTCGTGGCAATTGGTCGTCTGGGCCGATCCTTGTCAATCCACATTCTGCTGTCTTCACAGCGATTGGAATCCGGCAAGCTCAAGGGCTTGGATTCGCACCTGTCCTACCGCATTGGTCTGAAGACCTTCTCCGCCTCTGAATCTCGAGAAGTCCTGGGCGTGACGGACGCCTACGACCTTCCTCCCTACCCGGGTTCGGGCTTCCTCCAGCCGGGTACCGACCAGCTGATCCGCTTCCGCGCCTCCTACGTCGCAGCCCCGCCGCCGCCTCGTAGTGTGCTTCCCAGTTCGGGTTCCGAGGCCTCGCAGATCCGACTGCTTCCCTTCTCTTTGGGAGAGGTCTTGGACAATACTCCCGAGGAAGAGGCAATTCCCGAGGGCGGCTTGGTTGCACCCGGCGATGAGCGCTGGGAGGGCATGACCGAGATTGATATTGCGGTCGCCCGCATGAAGGGCAAGGGTATGCCTGCCCACCAGGTGTGGCTGCCGCCTTTGGATGTTCCCGACACCATGGATTCGCTCATGCCCGACTTGGCTGTGGATCCCGAGCTTGGCTTCATCTCGCACGAATGGCGTGCGAAGGGACCGCTGCATATCCCCATGGGTATCGTCGACCTCCCACACGAACAACGACGCGAGGTTTTGGAATACGACTTCGCCGGTGCCGGTGGTCACATGTCGATTTTGGGCGGTCCGCTCTCCGGTAAGTCCACGGCATTGCGCTCGATTGTCATGGCCCTGTCCCTGACCCATACTCCGAAGGAAGTCCAGTTCTTCGTCATCGATTTCTCGGGTACTTTTGCCGCTTTCGAGGGGGCCGCTCACGTTGCGGGTGTTGCCTCTCGAGAGGATGAGGACATCTTGAACCGTATGGTGTCTGAAATCGAAGGCATCATTGAGGACCGAGCTGCCTACTTCCGTGCGAACCGTATCGACTCCATGGCGACCTATCGCCGAGGTCGCGCTCAGGGACGTTTTGACGATGGTTACGGCGATATCTTCCTTGTTGTCGACGGCTGGGGAACATTGCGAAGCGATTTCTCGGACGCAGAAGACCGTATCCGTCTGATGGCCGAACGCGCGCTGTCTTTCGGTGTTCACTTCATTGCCACGGCACTGCGCAAGATGGACTTCCGTATCCAGATGCAGGACATCTTCGGCTCTCGCATGGAGCTGCGTATGGGTGATCCTTCGGATTCTGAGTTCCGCCGCGAGATCGGTAGTAAGGTCCCCGAGGGGCGTCCGGGACGCGGTTTGTCTATGACCGGTCACCACATGCTGGTTGCCCTCCCGCGTACTGATGGCGATCATGATCCGGCAACGATCGGTGAGGGCGTCGAAAAGACGCTTGTGCGCATTGCTTCTGCGACCGAACCTGGCCCGCGTCTGCGTTTGCTCCCCGAAAAGATCACCGTTTCTCAGATCGAGGCAACTCACGGCAAACAGCAGAAGATTGTTCTTGGTTTGGAAGAACGCCGCTTGAGCCCGTGGACTTTCGATCCGGAAAACGAATCACACATGTATGTCTACGGTGACGCGAAGTGTGGAAAGACCGCGTTCTTGCGCAACTTGGGCAACCAGGTGCTGGCAAAGCCAGGTTCGCGTCGCGCCATGCTGGTTGTCGTTGATGTGCGACGCTCCCTGCTGGGCGAGTGGGATGAATCGGATATGCCGATGTACATCACCAACCGTGATGAAATCCAGGGAAGCATGGAGGCAGTTGCCGAACAGCTGCGTATGCGCCTTCCGGGACCGGACGTGACCCCCGAGCAGTTGCGTAAGCGTAACTGGTGGAAGGGAGCCGAGGCCTGGGTTCTCGTTGATGACTATGACCTGATTTCCACCGGTGGTTTGAGCGGTTCACCTTTGGCTCCGCTTCAGCCTCTGTTGTCGCAGGCTCAAGATATTGGTTTCCACTTGGTGATTACTCGCCGTATGGGTGGTGCTTCGCGTGCGTCCTACGAGCAGATTTTGCAATCCCTGTCTGAGCTGTCGGCAACCGGCATCATGATGTCGGGTAATCCTTCCGAGGGCATGGTCATTGGCCGTGAGCGTCCGCGCATTCTTCCCAAGGGGCGAGGCCTGGTTGTCTCGCGTGATCAAGGAACCTTCTTGGCGCAGATGGCATGGTCCGAATCGCGGGTGAAGTAGACGCTGGTCGTTTATTCGGGCCGCATCGAGTCTTGAAGCGTGAAACTCTCAGGGAGCTCGATGTTTGAGATGGTAATTTGTCGTCTGATAAGTTCCCTGACCAGGCTAGGTTCGTGCGTATCGCCTACTGGTATTGCCGGTCATAACGGAAAGAATTGAACTGTGGCAGATAAGATCACTTTCGATCGCAACGCGATGGGGATCATCGAGAAAAAACAGTGGCAGGACGCTGAGTCACTCGGACGAATTGGGGCGTCAACCAAACGTATCTCAGCCGACCAAGTCGCAGAGCCTCTTCCTGCTCCCGGAGGTCCTGGTCCGCAGGATTTGATCTCTGCAGTGAAGGACTTCAATGAGGCGATGTCCATGGTCATCTATGAGTATTCAGATGCTGCATCGAACTTAGGATCGGCAACAGCTGGTGCGTCGGCGAACTTTGATGACACTGAGGGTTACAACCGTGAACGTGCGGCTCAGCTGGGAGTGGAGTGGAATAAATGAGTGCTGATCTTCGACCTGGCGCGGACGCCCTTAAGTCGCCCGAGCCTGTTGCTGGAGCATCCGAAGTTGCTTCGCATTGGAAAGCTATCGGTTCGGCGATCGGCCAGACTCAGGCCGCTCAGCATTCCTCGGTTCCTGCTGAATCGTGGACGGGAGTAGCCGCGGATGCGGCATCGGCTGAAATTCAGGCATTGGGTGGGAAGCTTTCGGATCTTTCTGGCAAATTTGCTGCTCCTGCAAGTGCGCTCACTACTTGGGAAGAACGTAATAGCCAGGGGATCAAAACCGTCGAGGGTCTTCAAACTCAGTGGGATGAAGCGATTGCTGCCTACAAGAAGACAATGGCCGAAATCGATACCCGTGTTGCGGCGGATAAGAAATATAATCCGGATTCGGATCGCAAAGCTGCCGAGAGTACTTTGGCCTCTGCTCAGACGCCTCTGAAGAAGTCTTACGACAAAGAGATCCACGATCTCAGTGCAGCTGCGAGTACCGCTGCAAGTCAAATACGAGGGACGTCGGCCGGCATCATTTCGCCAGAGGCCGTGAAGGGTGGTCGTACCGCAGTCGGAGTTGAACTTTTCGGTTCGGATATGCCCATTGCTGACGGTGCTGCCGAGTGGGACTATGCCCGAGATGTCGCTCCTGAAATGCTGAAGGATATTGAGAAAGCGGCAAACTCAAAAGAGTACCTGACTGAAGAGCAAGTAAAGGAACTTCAGAAAAAATGGGGTAAGGATCTTCAAAACCCATTCTGTGTTCAGGCGATGTCAGACGTATATCGTGAAAAGCACAGTGGTAAGGGCGAGTTCTCTGAAGTGCTCAATAAGCTTGTCGTTAATACTTCGGGTGATCCCTACAAGTACCCTGCTGACTCGGAGATAGCGACGCGAAATTCGCTGATAAAAGATATCGGAACCGCAATGGTTCTTTCGACTGGCGGCGTGAACGCTTCTGACTCTGAGAGCATTCAACGTAGTGAGACCTACGCTCAGATGAGAGACCATCTGTTTGGACAAGATGGTAAAACAACTATCTCCAATATGGAGAAGGCAAACATCAAGAGCTTCGAAGCGACGGGCGAGCAGGAATTTCCTCGAAACCCATCTAGTAGTGGTCCCACGATGCAGGGATATCAGATTTTTGCTCAAGCAACGACTTATGCCGGAGCTAAAAACCCTGATCTGGCATTTGGGCAAGCAATCTACGAAGGCGGAGATAAATCCTTCGCTTCAAAACTTGTTCAATACGATTACGAGTATGAAGCGGGACTCAAATGGGAAACCGGTTCCCAAGGGTACATGAATTTGCTCCACTACAGGGATGCTGATGAGGCTGCGTTCATACAGTTAGGGGACCCGCTTCAATCGCTGTATGTGTTGTCGGATACTCCGGATAGCTTGCAGTATTCGAGTTTCGCTTCAGAGCATCATGCGCTTGCTAAAGCCGAGCAGGGGCGTTTAAGCGCATTACGTGGTTTCTTGACTCAAGATACGCCGTTTGAGGTGGATGGAGACTGGGACCATGATGGCAAGGACCGCTCAGAAAAAATTCCTATGGTCCGCTATCTGACAGGAAGCCGCAATTATGGCGATAGCGGGTATGAGGGCTTCATTGATCATGGCGACGCATTTGGCACGATGATCGAAGACGCTACCCACCCATTGAGCGATGCTGAGAAGGGGCTTCTGGGTGACGACTGGAAGAAAGCGTCGAATCAACAGGCGAGTGTTGTCGGCAACTTTACTGCGGGATATCAAGACGGTCTTGATGGTGACCATGGTAAGAAAGATGGAGCCCAGAGTCACTTTGGTTCAGCGAATTCGATGCTTCGTTCACACGCCGGCATGATCCTTGGAAACTGGGCAGAGAGCCTGGCCGCGATGGACGGTGATGACGCTGGAGCTGTCGGAGGAAATGCACATGATTCCGTCGGTGAAGCTCGCATGAGTTCAGGGGCCACTCAGGCGCGTTTTACCCTCTCGCCGAAGCTGCGTGATGCGCTTTATGGCAAGGATGGGCTGTTTGCGGATCTTGCTTTTGATAATCCGAAACAATTGGGGGGAAAGGATACCCCTGATAACCCGTTTGACGATACTTTTGAAGGTGGGCGTCCCCCTGCGCTGAGTGCTATTGAAGCTGGCGCATATGCGGGTTATAAGCATGATCTCGGCCAAGCCATGGCTTCTGATTATCACGTTAACCCCAACGATACGACGCCAGGCCCATCTTGGAGTGACGGTGTTAGTGGCCAAGTGAAGAAGTGGGGTGGGCTCTTCCAGCATATTGAGTCTGCGATTTCGGATCAGTCGGTTGCTGAGCACAAGGCTATTGCCGACAGAAATAATCTGATTCGTCAAGGGATTGATGCCGTCGCTTCCACGGTCTCTTTTGATGGGCTTCCAGGCGGTAAGATTGTGGATTCCTTAGCCTCCTCCGCGTTTGAAGAGGGGAAGAATAAGGTGCTTGACTCTATCCTGCCCACTGATTTTTCTGACGAAGACTTTTCAAACAGGATTAATCACAAGTATGCTGCAACCCAGAAGGTCTCAGATACGCTGGTCACTACCTTCACAGACCGTGATGAATGGCCAAATTCGGATGATAAGTCTAAGAAGGAACTGGTCGCTGAATTCTTGAAGGAAGAGGCATCGCACTCAGATCCCGTTAAAGCAGACAAAGATGGTGACCTTCCCTCGTACAACACGATGGATGAAGCCCAACGAGGCCGTTTGAGGGACTTCTTAAAGGAACGTACCTATTTGAAGGATTCACTTGATGAGGCTGGCGATTCGACTTGGTCTGCCTTTACAAAGCAAGAGCAGGGTCGCCACAAATAATCTTCAGGTCAGTACTTCGCTGATTCAAGCAACAGGGTGTTGGATGCAAGGATTCTCGCATCCAACGCCCTTTTAGTATCTAGTAAGGTTGAAATGTTATCCTTTAGCGGTAACGTACGACCGATGGTGATCCGCGCTTCGCGTGCTCGAGCATTGAGAGGTTCAAATGACGGAAATTAGCTATGATCGCTATGCGTTAGGCATTGTGATGAAAGATCAGTGGACCGATGGTGACGACCTCGCACAGGTCGGTGTTGCTGTAGGTAAGCTAAATATGGTGGGTATAGCCTACGATCTTCCTTCCGGTGATAATAGCGGGGTAGCAGCGTTGCGTGAGGCGCTGAATCACTTTCGCGACTATATGAGTGTGGCAGTGTTGGAGTATTCCGACGCTTGTTCAGAATTAGGATCTGGCGTCGCAGAAGTCTCACAAAATATGGATAGCACAGAAACGTACAATCGAGATAAGGCTCGTGCTGCAGCCACTCGTCTAGGTGTTGGGGAGTATCTCTGATATGGCTGATGTAAGACGTGGGGCGGAAGCCCTCCCACAGGTCCCTCTTGTTGAGATGTCCGCAGAGGCAGTCGCTACTGATATCAGTCGGCAAGGAACCGCAATTGCTAACACACAAGTGGCTCAGAACAGATCCTTGCCTCCTGAAGAATGGACTGGTGCGGCAGCAGATGCAGCTTCAGCGGAGATTCAGAGCTTGGGTGACAAGACCGTCACGTTATCTCAAGCTTTCTCCCCTGCTGCGACGGCTCTTAACACGTGGGCTGAGGATGTGCGCTCTGCGTGTTCTGACATAACCAAGCTCCAAGAAGAATGGAATGCTGCAGTCGCAGAATATAATGACGTTGAGGCGGAATCAGCCTCTACCACAGGAACACATGGTAGCGGTTCAGTTTCTCATCCCGACGGTAATCTTGCTGTGGCCGGGTCAATTTTGTCCAGCAAGCAAACGCGCATTTTGGAGCGGTACACAAAGCGCGTTAATGATTTAGACGACCGCGCCGATGCTGCTGCAAAGGCGATTGATGGTACGCGCCGGACTATTGTCTCTGATGAAGCCGGTTCAAAGGGGCGCAATGCGATCGGGGTTGAACTTTTCGGTGCAGACACACCTATTCTGAGTGGCGCTGCGCAGTGGGCTCACGCCCAAGAGATTGCTCCAGAGATTGCGGATGCTCTCACGAAAGAGCCTCTTACGGTCGAAGATATTGCCGCTTTTAACGATAAATACGGCGGTTATCTTCAGAATCCTTTCTATGTGGCAGCGATCGCGCAGCATGTGAATATGGATGACCTCTACGCAACGGTGGTGAGAGCGGGAGACGTTAGCTACCAGAATCCTGGTTCTGAGGATGCGCTTTACCGCTTCAATCAAAATTTGGGTGCTTTCATGGCTATGTCTACAGGTGGAAGTAATCTTTCTGCTGACATGGTAGGAAATCAGCATGCGTTTGATGTAATCAAAGAGGGGCTAGTCGGGAAAGACGGTGCCCGAATTGACGGGATTGTTCAGGCAAAGCTCGCTGATATGAAAGCTACTGGCCGAAACGAATATCAAATTAATGACGTTAACTCTGCTACAAGCTGGTATAAGCTTCAAGGATATGACATTCTGGGCCAGCTCATGGGGTACGCGGGGCGTGAGAACCCATCATTGACTCTAGGCCCAGGTTTCTATCATGATCCGCTCGATCCTGAAGGCCGCGATTATCCGATTGATCCAGAAACTCGCAGGCAGCTAGGGCTTGCACCGCTTGACCCTAACGATCCGCATGTTAGATCAGTATTTGAGGATATGGTCGATTGGGATTACAACACTGCGGGACATGCACGTGCGGACTCGTATGCACAAACTTCTTATTTCCACTCGCTTGTCCCGCGAGGAACTTACTCTGAAGACCAACGGAGTTTCGATGCCCTTCAAGGTGTAATTGAATTATCTGATACTCCTGATTATTTGGAATCGAATGATGACACGGTTCTTCATCAGGCTGAAGAAACTCGCTTGCAAGCTCTTCGACGCGCTTTGGATTCAAATACCGAGTTCGGCACTAAGATGAATACCACTCGTTACTTAACTGGTTCGCGTGCTGGTTCTGATGCTGCCGTCTACTATGACGGCGGTGAAGCGTTGGGGAATATGATCAATGACGCTTCGAAGATCAACGAAGCTGCAATGGTTTCTCCATCTCCAGATGACTATGAAGGGGGGAAGAGTAATCCTGCATGGATCAAGCAACAGAAACTTTTTGAAGCGTGGCAGGCTGACGATGTACGACGTGCAAAGATCGCTCAGAATTTCATGTTGGGTTACCAGGATGGTCTCGACCAAGGCGCCCTCACCGAGAGTAATGGCGAGGATGAGTTCGGAAGAAATAACCCGAACATGCGCTCGTGGGTAGGGAATATTGCAACGCAGCGTATTGTCGATTTCGCAGAGCTTGCTAACGAATATGCGGGCGAAGGCACGGTTGGAACAAATAACACTGCCGGGCTAACTGGGCATGCGAGAATCGATCTTGGGCGCGAGGATCTGCAAAAAATGTTCGGTAAATCAGGGCTGTTTACTGATCTTATGTTTGATAAACCTGAGCCCGTTAGTGGGAAAGACACCCCAACTATCGAAGACGATGTCTACAGCGGACGTCCGCCAGCGATGTTGGCGTTGAATGCCGCCGCATGGGCTTATTACAAACCTCAGCTTGATTACTGGGTCAATCAGCCTGTGGGAGATCAGTGGATGGCCGATGTCTTTTCAAACACGCAAGGATGGCAAACTCTGATTAGCGTTCTGGATCAGGCTCCGACGAACGCAGGTTTCAGAGAAGATGACTATGTCGTCCAACGGAACCAGATGATTCGCGGGGCTGTTGACTATGCTTTGAGTTATGCGCCTTCAACGAAACTTCCAAGTGCTATCACTGATTACGCGAAAGACGGCCTGCTCGATCACTTCTTACCGACAGATATGGATAGCAAGCAGGCGACGGCGTTACTTGAGCAACATATGCAGACTGGTCAGAAATTCCAAGATGCGCTTGCTGCAGCGTATATCAAGCGAGATGAGTGGCCAAGCAGCGTTGGGCTATCGAAAGAATACTTAATGGATGACTTTCTTCGTAATAGAGGAGCGCAAGTTAACCTTCCGGCATCGCAGTACTTGACATTACCCGCATATGATGATATGACGGAAGAGCAGCGTCGAGAGTTCGCGGACTACCTGAAAGAGCAAGTTTCTGTAGATGGAAACGGGAATGTGATTAAAGCGAGTGGTTCTAAAGATGATCCAGGGGTTCCGAGGACAAACCTCGCAACCTTGCAAAATGCTCTTGATTCTGCGCAGCAACGTATTAATACCAAACTTTCGGGTGCGGGAAAGTGAGTGCTTCTCAAGATTGGGGCCTTTGAGGTAAAAGTACGGGTGGGGGCCGTTGGTGATAGCCAATGGCCCCCACAAACATCTACTTAACGACGTGCTGAATTCTCCGTCTTCGAACAATCTACCGCTGCATCGACCGTTATGAGTCTATTGGTTTTAGCCCTCCGCCGGGATGCTCCCAATCACCGGGTTCCACTCGCGGGGGATACGCTCAGCAATGAAACCTGCCTGATTAAACGGGTCGGCTTCCAGTAGCTCCAAAGCTCCCGCGGCATCTTCGGCGCGCACAATGATCAACGCGTCATGAGTGCCGGTGTAGGGGCCCGCCGCGATCAGATGACCCTGAGCTGCAAGCTCACAGTTAAAGGCGCGGTGCGTGGGGCGCACCTCTGCCATTTCCTCATCACGGTCAGTGACGTAGTGGTACTCGACAGTGAAAACCTTCATTTTTCCTCCTTGAATAGGACAACATCTTCACGATATACCGGCACCCAGCCTCAGGCACATTCGAAGGGGAGCAAAAGAGAAGGCGAGCGGGAAACAAAAAGAGGCGCGGAGCTGGGCTCC
>OCPI01000029.1_pt1:60000-131377 | contig 131377 bp, 125 predicted proteins | sample 1476291 | NCBI WGS metagenome assembly OCPI01 (sample SAMEA2580054, study PRJEB22360) | human gut metagenome | reverse complement strand
AGGCCGTTGCTTAATCTTTTATTATTTCATTGTCTACTTGACTGGGAGCAGTTCAATTTCTGTCCCACTCTCTTCTTTTTTGTCTATCAATATGGAAATTTTAAGGAACAATTTCTAAAAGTAAGAGCAGAATCTAAAAAAGTTTGGTATAATAGAAAGATGATTAGTCATAATGAAATGGAGCTGATGGCTCTAGGAGAACAACTAGGAAAACTGCTAGAAAAGCAGGATGTAATGATCTTGTCGGGTGATCTAGGAGCAGGAAAAACAACCTTTACAAAGGGACTTGCAAGAGGGCTCGGAATCAAACAGATGATTAAAAGTCCCACCTATACCATCGTTCGTGAGTACGAAGGGCGCCTCCCACTCTATCATATGGACGTTTACCGGATTGGAAACGACCCAGATTCTATCGATTTGGACGATTTTATATATGGAGAGGGTGTCACCGTTATTGAATGGGGTGAGCTCATTGCTTCCAATCTTCCAGATGGCTATTTGAAACTGTTTATCCGAAAATTAGAGGATGGACGCAAGTTAGAGTTTGAAGCGGTGGGAGCACGTGCAGAGGCTCTGCTCGCTTCCTTTGAAAAAGTGAGAACGACCGATGACTAAGCAAAAGGAAGTTGTATTAGAGATACGACAAGCTGAAGGATTGGACGCGACTCTTCTTGTTGATTTCTTAGATCAGGTTGGTGCAGAGAGTGATTATATGACGCTAGATGAAGCGGGAATCGGGATGACGCCGTCTGATATGGAGCGATTTCTCCTGCTTCAGGAAAGAGCAGACAATCGTATTTGTCTCTTGCTATTTCTAGATCAACAGTTGGTGGGCTTGCTCAATATTACAGCTGCTTCGCAGCGTTCGGTTCGACACATTGGTGAAGTGTTTATTGTGATTCAAAAAAGTTATTGGAATCAAGGACTTGGACAGATCTTACTGGAAGAAGGAGTCGAGTGGGCTCGCTCAACAGGGATTCTTCGTAAATTAGTTTTAAATGTTCAGGTACGCAATAAACGGGCAGTGCATGTCTATCAAAAATTGGGCTTTGACATCGAAGGATGCCAAGCTCGAGGAGCTTATTCAGAAGAAGGGGAATTTTTGGATGTTTACCTTATGGGTAAACTCATAGATTAAAGAGAGATTCTATATGGTTAAAAAAATTATTTTAATGTTCTTGAGCTTATTGACAGTAACTGTGATCGGAATTGGAGCATATGGCTTAACGATTCTCAATCAAACGACAGGGACACTCAGCAAGACCTATAAAAGTTTTGGGAATGAAACCAATGTTATTGCAGAAAATAAACCCATGACCATTCTTTTAATGGGGGTTGATACCGGAAATGGTTCGCGAGAAGATCCTTGGGCGGGAAATAGTGATACCATGATTCTAGTGACGGTCAATCCTCGTACCAAAGAAACGACTATGACAAGCCTAGAAAGAGATATTTTAACCAATGTTAGCTCGGATGGTCAAACAGTGCAAGAAAAATTAAATGCTGCCTATGCTCAAGGTGGCGCTAAACTTGCCATCAAGACCATTCAGGATCTCTTAAATATTCATATTGACCGCTATGTTATGATCAATATGAAGGGGCTCATCCAATTGGTTGACAAAATTGGAGGGATCACGGTCAATAATCCCTTTGATTTTGACATCTCCATTGAAGAAAATGAGCCGGAGTACACGGCTAAGATTGCACCAGGACGTCATGAGATTAATGGGGAACAAGCGCTGGTTTATTCACGGATGCGGTATCAGGATCCAGAAGGGGATTATGGGCGTCAGAAGCGTCAACGTGAAGTGATCAAAAAAATTGTGGAGAAGGTCTTGAGCTTGAATAGCTTAAGTCATTATAAGGGGATTATTGATTCTGTTAGTGACAATATGCAAACCAATATTTCCTTAGACAGCAATAGTCTTCTTCAATTGTTGGGCTACAAGGATGCACTTTCTACCATCCATCAATACCAGCTAAAAGGGGAAGATGCTACCTTAGCAGATGGTGGAAGTTATCAGATTGTGACCTCCAAACATCTCTTAAAAATTCAAAACATTATCCGAAAAGCCTTGGGAATGAAAGAAGTTAAAACGCTAAAAACCAATGCTTATCTATTGGATGGTGATGAAGAGTTGAAAGAATCCACATCTCAGGAGCAAGCCCCATCCGCTACTTCTGAGGGAGCTCCGGTTTATCAAGAGTATTATCAACAACCGGTTGTGCCTTCTAGTCAAGACACAGGAGGGGTGACACCTCAAAGTTCAGCAGCCACTGTTACACCTGTTGCACCTGCTGCGCCTGCGGCCTCAGATTCAAGTAGTGTCACACCAACAGTACCATCGCAATAATAAAAAAACGATTGAGAATTGGACATTTCTCAATCGTTTTGATTTGTTTGCCAAATGGCTTGAATTTCTTTTAGCGAAGCAGTTGCCTGTTGGCTAAAGAGTTTTGCCTTGTATTGAAAATCGTTCACGAGTTCATTGAGATTGGCTTTTTGTTCTTGAATAATATCAAGATTGTGTTGGATTTTTGCTAGGTTCTCTTGAATGCCTTTGACCAACTGTCCTGTTTCCTGTACATCCGACTTCATTTCATGGCGGTTCTTGACTAGATGATAGCTGATACTAGCTCCTGTTGCAAACCAAAAGAGATTTCTTAGTTTCATATGGCCTCCTTGTTTTAGCTGTTTTGAATTTTTTCTGCTAGCCTTGCTAATTGCTCAAAATTTGGCTCGTGTTCAGTAAAGGAAATCGTGAGCTCGTCTTGATCGGTATAGCGAGGAATGATGTGGACATGGGTATGAAAAACAGTTTGTCCAGCAATTTCTTCCATGTTACTGATGATATTCATGGCAGGAGCTTGGGTTGCAGCTTTTACTTTTTGGGCAACTTTAGAAACACGGGCAAACAATTGAGCAGTAGTGGTTTCATCCATTTCTAAGAGGTTGCGAGCATGCTTTTTAGGAACCACTAAGGTGTGGCCTGGAGTGACTTGAGAGATGTCTAAAAAGGCGAGAACTTCCTCATCTTCATAGACTTTAGAAGACGGGATGTCTCCAGCTACAATCTTACAAAAAATACAATCATCAACCATAAATACACCTCATTTAGACTAAATTTTGTTATAATATAAGAACATTATACCAGAAATTGGAGAAAATATGTTAGAAATCAACAAGTTGACAGGGGGCTATGTCAATATCCCTGTCTTGAAAGAGGTGAGCTTTTCAGTACCTGATGGCCAACTGGTCGGTTTAATTGGCCTAAATGGAGCAGGGAAGTCTACCACGATTAATGAAATTATTGGTCTATTGCATCCGTATGCTGGGGAAGTACGGATTGATGGCTTGAGCCTTCCAGAAGCTCCAACGGAATACCGCAAGAAAATTGGTTATATTCCAGAAACACCGAGTCTGTATGAGGAGCTAACTTTAAGAGAACATATTGAAACAGTAGCCATGGCCTATGATTTAGACCTGGATCAAGTAATGGCGCGTGTGCAACCCTTGTTGCAACAGTTCCGCCTTGCTGAAAAATTAGATTGGTTTCCAACCCAGTTTTCAAAAGGAATGAAGCAGAAGGTCATGATTATTTGCGCCTATGCAGTGGATCCAAGTCTCTATATTGTGGATGAACCCTTTTTAGGATTGGACCCTGTAGCCATAGCGGATTTGATTCAGTTGCTTTCAGATGAAAAGGCGAAAGGTAAATCCATTTTGATGAGTACCCACGTTCTAGATTCGGCTGAAAAAATGTGCGATGGTTTTGTGATCCTTCATAAAGGCCAGGTTCGAGCAAAAGGAACTTTGGACGAGTTGCGGTCAACCTTTGGAAATGAAAAAGCCAGTTTGAATGATATCTATATGACCTTGACAGAAGAGGGTACAGCATGAAAGAGTTGATGAAAAAACGCCAGCAAACCTTTCGAAATCACTGCATCAAATACAGTCGTTATGTTCTGAACGATCACTTTGTTTTGTTTCTGTTGATTTTTATCGGATTTTTGGCAGTTCAATACAGTCAATTTTTGCAACACTTACCTAAGGATCCAAGCTTGATCCGCTGGAGTCTCTTGATTGGCTTGTTGCTCTTGGTTCCAATTGGGAACATTGCGACTTATTTGGAGAAGCCGGATGCCTTGTTTCTTTTAGTGAAAGAAGAAGAACTGAAAAGTTATATTAAGGGACAGGTGAGAAAGTCTTTTGGATATTGGTTTGTCATTCAAAGTCTGGTTCTTCTATTACTCACGCCACTTTTTCTCGCTACAGGAGTCAGCGAAATAGGAGTCGTGGCTTATTGGATCGGTTTAGGACTGGCTAAAGGGCTTGCCTTTTGGTTTAAAGCGTCGCGTTTCTACCAGGATGGGAACCTCAAATGGGAATTCGCTATTTCTCGGGAGAATTCTCGAAAACAATTGATTCTTCGCTTCTTCGCCTTGTTTACAACCGTCAAAGGGATTACCAACAGTGTTAAAAGGAGAGTGTATTTAGACAGCCTCCTCACTCTGTTTCCTAAAACACATGAGAATACTTGGCTTCATCTGTATATGCGCTCCTTTTTCAGAAATGGCGATCTCTTTTCGATGACGCTAAGGCTCCTCATCCTTTCGATTCTTGCTATGGCCTTTATTCCCCAAGACTTAGTGGTCATAGCGCTTGTGGCTCTACTGAATTACTTGGCTATTTTCCAATTGCTCGGTTTATATAGTGCCTTTGACTACCAACCGTTAACCCTCTTATTTCCAATGAAAAAAGGGAGTAAAAAAGTTGGTTTGCGCAAGACAATTCGGTTTGTCATGTTTGTAGAAATACTAGCAGAAGGTTTGTTTGGACTATTCTTTATTGGGGATAAGCTCTTGTTGCTGGGCTTACTGGCTTATACCCTTATTTTAACCTTGCTCTATCTTTCATTTAAGTTAGCGCGCTTGGTTGACGAAAGTCGTTAAAATTAGTAAAATAGATTGGAAACTTTTTACGGAGGATAAGATGGACTCGAATGAAAAAGAGCTAAGCCTCACCCCTATTCCAGGAAAGAGTGGGAAGGCCTACAAGGGCACCTATCCAGATGGTGAGCTTGTTTTTGTTAAAATGAATACGACTCCAATTCTTGCGGGTCTTGCAAAAGAACAGATCGCCCCACAATTGTTATGGAGCCGTCGCTTACCGGATGGTAATGTGATGAGTGCTCAAGAATGGCTAAATGGGGAGATCCTTACCCCAAATGGGATGTCCAAAAAGCAAGTGGTCAATATTCTAACACGTTTGCATCGTTCTAGACCTTTAATGACCCAATTGAAAAAATTAGGTTATTCTGTGGAATCACCTCTAGAATTGCTCAACTCTTGGAGTAACCGGTTGCCGATTGCTCTTCGTCAAAATCACTACATTCAATCAGTGGTGAAGAATCTGCGTAAGACAGTTCCTGCTTTTCGAGAGGATTATGCGACCATTGTTCATGGGGATGTCCGACACAGCAATTGGATTGAAACGGATAGTGGCTTGATTTACTTAGTCGATTGGGATTCCGTTCGTTTGACAGACCGGATGCTGGATGTGGCCCATATCTTGAGTCACTATATTCCAGATTCGAATTGGCGCGATTGGTTGGGTTATTACGGCTACAAGTACAATCAAAAAGTATTTGCGAAACTCTATTGGTTTGGGCAATATTCTTTCTTGTGCCAAATTGCCAAGTACTATGAAAACAATGATCTAGAAAATGTCAATCGCGAGATCTATGCTCTGCGCAATTTCCGGTTGAAATATGGAAAGGAAATATGAGAGTTAGAAATCGCAAAGGGGCGACAGAATTATTAGAGGCCAATCCGCAATATGTGGTGCTGAACCCAGAAAATGCTAAGGGAAAGTGGCACGAGATTTTTGGAAATAACCATCCCATCCATATCGAAGTGGGGAGTGGTAAAGGTGCCTTTATCACCGGTATGGCCAAGGCCAATCCAGAGATCAACTACATTGGAATTGATATCCAAAAATCTGTTTTGAGCTATGCCTTGGATAAGGTCTTAGAAGCGGATGTACCCAATATTAAGTTGCTTTGGGTAGACGGCGATAGCTTGACCAATTACTTTGAAGACGGTGAGATTGATCAACTCTATCTGAATTTTTCAGATCCCTGGCCAAAGAAACGTCATGAAAAACGTCGCTTGACCTACAAGAGTTTCCTTGATACCTTCAAGCAAATTCTTCCAGAACACGGAGAAATTCACTTCAAGACAGACAATCGTGGCTTGTTTGAATACAGTTTGGTCAGCTTTTCACAATATGGAATGACCTTGAAAGGGGTCTGGTTGGACCTTCATGCTAGTGATTTTGAAGGCAATGTTATGACCGAATACGAGAAGAAGTTCTCTAGCAAAGGGCAGGTCATTTACCGTGTGGAAGCGCAGTTTTAGCATATTCCTTGCAATCACTGCGGAATCGTGTTATAATACTTAAAATGAATAGAAAAGGAGAGGCGGGGATATATCTTCGCCTCTTATCTGTGAGGAGGTGGCAACCATCGCAACGATAGTTGAGTTAGTAACAGAAGTGATTCAACCAGTAATTCAGGCTCCATTTGAATTGGTGGATGTTGAATATGGCAAGATGGGTGGTGACTACATCTTAAGTATTTTTGTTGATAAACCAGAAGGGATCACTTTAAATGATACAGCAGATTTGACAGAGGTGATTAGTCCGCTGTTAGATCAAATCAAGCCGGATCCTTTCCCAGAGCAGTACTTCTTAGAAGTGACCAGTCCTGGTTTGGAGCGGCCCTTGAAAACCAAGGAAGCTATTGAAGGTGCTGTTGGGAAGTATATCCACGTCAATTTATACAAGGCTGTTGAGAAACAAAAGGTCTTTGAAGGAACCTTGGTGCGTTTTGAAGAGGATGTTTTGAGCATTGAGTATATGGATAAAACGCGGAAAAAAACAGTAGCTATTCCTTACAATCTTGTGTCTAAAGCAAGATTGGCTGTAAAATTGTAACTGAATGAAAGAAAGGAAGCCTTAGTAGAGGCAAGAAAAACATGAGTAAAGAAATGCGAGAAGCCTTCCGTATTTTGGAAGAAGACAAAGGGATCAAGAAAGAAGATATCATTGAAGCGGTCACAGAATCATTGCGTTCAGCTTATCGCCGTCGTTATGGTCAAGCAGAAAGTGCAGCCATTGAATTTAATGAAAAAACTGGAGATTTCCGGGTTTATACAGTTCGTGAAGTGGTGGATGAAGTCTTTGATAGCCGATTGGAAATCAGCTTGAAGGATGCCTTGGCAATTAATTCAGCTTATGAGTTGGGAGATAAGATCAAGTTTGAAGAAGCTCCTGCTGAATTTGGCCGGGTTGCAGCGCAATCAGCTAAACAAACGATCATGGAAAAAATGCGCAAGCAAACACGCACCATCACTTATAATACTTATAAAGAACATGAAAATGAAATTATGAGTGGTACGGTGGAACGTTTTGACAATCGCTTTATCTATGTCAATCTTGGCACAATCGAGGCGCAATTGTCTAAACAAGATCAGATTCCAGGTGAGATTTTCCAATCTCATGATCGCATCGAAGTGTTTGTCTACAAGGTAGAAGATAACCCACGAGGTGTCAATGTCTTCGTTAGCCGTAGCCATCCAGAAATGATTAAACGTTTGATGGAACAAGAAATTCCTGAAGTCTATGATGGAACGGTTGAAATCATGAGCGTGGCGCGTGAAGCTGGAGACCGGACCAAGGTGGCGGTTCGTAGCCATAATCCAAATGTGGATGCGATTGGGACCATCGTTGGTCGTGGTGGATCGAACATTAAAAAGATTACGAGCAAATTCCATCCGGCACGCTATGATCAAAAATTGGACCGCATGGTTCCAACAGAAGAAAACATCGATGTCATTGAATGGGTTCCAGATCCAGCTGAATTCATCTACAATGCGATTGCTCCTGCAGAAGTAGACCAAGTTATCTTTGACGATGAAGATAGCAAGCATGCCCTTGTCGTGGTACCGGATAACAAATTATCTCTGGCCATTGGTCGCCGTGGGCAAAACGTTCGCTTGGCAGCTCATTTGACCGGTTACCGGATCGATATCAAATCTGCGAGTGAGTTTGAAGAAATGGAAGAAGCTCAAGAAACTTTTGAAGACCAAGTAGAAAGTGATCAAGAGCAGGTCGATTAAGAGAAGGAGGGAAAATGGTTAAGACAAGAAAAATCCCTTTGAGAAAATCAGTCGTTTCAAACGAAATTATCGATAAGCGCGATTTGCTCCGCATTGTCAAAAATAAAGAAGGACAAGTCTTTATCGATCCAACTGGCAAAGCCAATGGTCGTGGAGCCTATATCAAATTAGATAATGAAGAAGCGGCACTTGCCAAGAAAAAGAAAGCTTTTAATCGTAGTTTTAATATGGAAGTAGAAGAAGCTTTCTACGATGAATTGATCGCATATGTAGATCATAAGGTGAAGAGAAGAGAGTTAGGCCTTGAATAAGCAAAAGATAAGTAATTTGTTGGGCTTGGCGCAAAGAGCAGGAAAACTCATTTCTGGAGAAGAACTCGTGATCAAAGCAATCCAGGAAGAAAAAGCAAAATTAGTTTTTCTGGCAAACGATGCAGCTAGTAACCTGACAAAAAAGGTGACAGATAAGGGTCACTATTATGAGGTTCAAGTATCTACCGTGTTTTCAACACTAGAATTAAGCACTGCAATTGGACGTGCCCGGAAGGTCGTCGCTGTTGTAGATGCTGGATTTTCAAAGAAAATGAGGTCTCTTATGGAATAGAAGAGGAGGACAGCAATTGTCTAAGAAAAGATTATACGAAATTGCCAAAGAATTGGGCAAGGAAAGTAAGGAAGTCGTCACTCGTGCGAAAGAATTAGGTTTGGATATAAAAAGTCATGCCTCTAGTGTCGATACAGAAGCGGCTGAAAAGTTGATCAAGAGCTTTGCAGCTAAAAAAGAAACAGTCGAAAAGAAAGTTGCAGAAGTAGCAACTAAGGCAGCGACTGTTGTAGAAAAAAAAGAAGTAGCTCAACCGCAAGAAAAGAAAGCGACTGAGACTACAGCTCAAGCACCAGCTGCAAAACCAAAGAGTCGGAACTTTAAAGCAGAACGGGAAGCACGTGCAAAAGAGCAGGCAGAACGTAGAAAACAACAAGACAATCGTCCAAAACGTGATCGCAAAGACAATCAGCGCAATGGAGATAGCCGAAATCAACGACCACAGGATCGTAATGAACAACGAAATCAAGGGGCTGATCGTCGCACTAACCGACAAGACCAAAGACGGGGTTCTCAAGCGCCAATTTCACCAAAAATGGACTTCAAAGCGCGTGCAGCAGCTCTGAAAGCTGAACAAAATGCTGAGTATGCTCGTGGAAGTGAAGATCGCTTTAAACAACAAGTAGCCAAAGAAGAACAAGAGCGTCAACAACGTCGGAAGCGAGTGGAAACTCCAGAAGTGAAAACTCCAGTGCAAGAGCCAAGTGTTGAGAATTTTGCAAAACCAGCTGTTGCAGCTGCACCGGCTCAAGTAGATACACGCCGTAAAAAACAAGCGCGACCAGATAAAAAACGCGATGATTTTGATCGTGAAGAAGATGGTCCAAGAAAACAACAAAGGAATCGAAGTAGTCAAAATCAAGTGAGAAATCAGAAGAATAGTAACTGGAACACCAATAAGAAAAATAAAAAAGGCAAGAACAATCGTCCTGAAGCTCCAAAACCAGTAACAGAGCGTAAATTCCATGAATTACCAAGTGAATTTGAGTACACAGATGGCATGACGGTTGCGGAAATCGCAAAACGAATCAAGCGTGAACCGGCTGAAATTGTCAAGAAACTCTTCATGATGGGCGTGATGGCGACCCAAAACCAATCGCTTGACGGCGATACCATTGAACTCTTGATGGTCGATTATGGCATCGAAGCCAAGAAAAAAGTTGAAGTGGATAATGCAGATATTGAACGCTTCTTCGTAGAAGATGGCTATCTCAACGAAGATGAGTTGGTAGAACGTCCACCAGTTGTCACCATCATGGGACACGTTGACCACGGGAAGACAACCCTCTTGGATACGCTTCGTAATTCTCGCGTTGCGACAGGTGAAGCAGGTGGGATCACCCAGCATATCGGTGCCTACCAAATCGTTGAGAATGGCAAGAAGATTACCTTCTTGGATACACCAGGACACGCGGCCTTTACTTCTATGCGGGCGCGTGGTGCATCTGTTACCGATATTACCATCTTGGTCGTAGCGGCAGATGATGGGGTAATGCCTCAAACTATCGAAGCCATTAACCACTCAAAAGCGGCAAACGTTCCAATTATCGTTGCGATTAACAAGATTGATAAACCAGGTGCCAATCCAGAACGTGTGATCGGAGAATTGGCAGAGCATGGTGTTATGTCAACTGCCTGGGGTGGAGATTCTGAGTTTGTAGAAATCTCAGCCAAATTCAACCAAAATATCGATGAACTCTTGGAAACTGTCCTTCTAGTAGCTGAAATCCAAGAACTCAAAGCAGATCCAACAGTTCGTGCCATCGGTACAGTTATCGAAGCGCGCTTGGATAAAGGAAAAGGTGCGGTGGCAACCCTTCTTGTTCAACAAGGTACCTTGAATGTGCAAGACCCAATCGTTGTCGGGAATACTTTCGGACGTGTTCGTGCCATGACCAATGACCTTGGACGTCGTGTGAAAGTGGCTGGACCATCAACACCTGTATCTATCACAGGTTTGAACGAAGCCCCAATGGCAGGTGACCACTTTGCGGTTTACGAAGATGAAAAATCTGCGCGTGCAGCAGGTGAAGAACGTGCCAAACGTGCATTGATGAAACAACGTCAAGTAACCAACCGTGTCAGCCTAGAAAATCTCTTTGATACCCTGAAGGCTGGGGAAGTGAAATCTGTAAATGTGATCATCAAGGCCGATGTACAAGGTTCTGTTGAAGCCCTTGCTGCTTCTCTTCAAAAGATTGAGGTAGAAGGTGTGAAAGTGACCATTGTTCACTCAGCGGTTGGTGCCATCAACGAATCAGACGTAACTCTTGCAGAAGCTTCCAATGCCTTCATCATTGGATTTAACGTTCGCCCTACGCCACAAGCCCGTCAACAGGCCGAAGCGGATGAGGTGGAAATCCGTCTTCACTCCATCATCTACAAAGTGATTGAAGAAATGGAAGATGCCATGAAGGGGATGCTGGATCCAGAATACGAAGAAAAAATCATCGGGGAAGCAGTCATTCGTGAAACCTTCAAGGTCTCTAAAGTGGGGACTATCGGTGGATTTATGGTCCTTAGCGGTAAGGTAACACGTGATTCTAAAGTTCGCGTCATTCGTGACGGAGTCGTGATCTATGACGGTGCTTTAGCAAGCTTGAAGCATTTCAAAGATGACGTGAAAGAAGTGACAAATGGCCGTGAAGGTGGATTGATGATTGAAGGATACAATGACATCAAAGCAGATGATACCATTGAAGCCTACATTATGGAAGAAATCAAAAAATAAAATGCTAACTAGGAAGAGAGGAATTCCTCTCATTTCCTAGTTTTTAAATACAGAGCAGAAAGGAGTTCCTATGGCAAGTCATTTTCGGACAGACCGAGTAGGGATGGAAATCAAGCGCGAAGTCAACGAAATTTTGCAAAAGAAAGTTCGTGATCCGCGTGTTCAAGGCGTGACCATCACGGATGTTCAAATGCTAGGCGATTTGTCTATGGCAAAGGTCTATTATTCGATTATGAGTGACCTGGCTTCTGACAATCAAAAAGCTCAAATAGGGCTTGAAAAAGCAACAGGAACCATCAAACGTGAATTAGGTCGGAATTTAAAATTGTACAAAATTCCGGATCTCACTTTTGTGAAAGATGAATCCATCGAGTATGGAAATAAAATTGATGCCATGTTGCGCAATTTGAATAAAGACTAGAGGGGTTGGGACAAAAGTCCTGGCCTTTCAATTTTCTTTGGATTGTCGAGCAAGACGCAGTGGTTGAGTGGGCTCTACTACGCTGATTTCATCAGCTTTTACAGTCCTACTCAACTGTGCAGAGGTGGGACGAGGAAATCGAATTCTAACGAATGACCGATTTCTGTCCTACTCTCTCTTTTTTTGTCTCTCCATACAGAAAAATAGAGTCAAAAGGAAAAACGGTTTCAAAAAATTGTAGAAATTTACAGAAATCTCTTGTGTGATTGGAAATTATCCTTTAAAATAGGAGAGGAGTTTTATTTCTGATCTCAAATTTGGAGGAATGAACATGTCGATTAACTGGCAGGAAATTGTATTTAACTTTTTGGGAGGCCTGGGTCTCTTTCTCTATAGTATTAAAACCATGGGAGAAGGCTTGCAACAGGCTGCAGGAGATCGACTTCGATACTATATTGATAAATATACGAGTAATCCCTTTTTAGGGGTTCTAGTAGGGATTGGGATGACTGCCTTGATTCAGTCAAGTTCAGGTGTTACAGTGATTACGGTCGGTTTGGTGAGTGCAGGACTTCTAACTCTCCGCCAAGCTATTGGTATTGTTATGGGGGCCAATATTGGAACGACTATTACCTCCTTTATCATTGGTTTTAAATTAGGAGACTACGCTCTTCCCATGCTCTTTATCGGAGCGGTTTGTCTCTTCTTTACCAAAAATCGTTTGGTTAATAATGTTGGACGAATCGTTTTTGGTGTCGGTGGTATCTTCTTTGCCCTCAACTTGATGAGTGGGGCTATGGAACCTCTTAAAGATTTGCAAGTCTTTCGTGATTATATGGTGCAGTTAAGTAAAAGTCCTATCTTAGGTGTCTTTGTCGGATCAGGATTAACACTTTTGATTCAGGCCTCTTCTGCAACCATTGGTATTTTGCAAAATCTCTATGCTAGTCATTTGATTGACCTGAAAGGGGCCCTCCCAGTTCTCTTCGGTGATAATATCGGAACAACCATTACAGCTATCATTGCTTCCTTGGGAGCGAATATTGCGGCCAAACGTGTGGCGGGTGCCCATGTAGCCTTTAATGTTATCGGAACCATTATCTGTCTTGTCTTCCTTGTTCCGTTTACATCTTTGATTCAATGGTTTGAAACGACTCTTCATTTGTCTCCAGAAATGACCATAGCCTTTGCTCACGGAACCTTTAATATAACCAATACCATCATCCAGTTTCCGTTTATTGGAGCCCTTGCCTTTTTGGTGACTAAGCTCATTCCTGGAGAAGACGAAGTTGTTAAATACGAACCACTTTACTTGGATGAACATTTGATCAAACAAGCTCCTTCGATTGCCCTTGGAAATGCTAAAAAAGAATTGCTTCATTTGGGAGGATATGCAGATAAAGCATTCAGCCTCTCTTATGACTATATTGTCCAGCAAAATGAAAAAATGGCTGAAAAAGGCCATAAGACAGAAGAAGCGATCAATACAATCGATGACGATTTGACCCGCTACTTAATTCGTCTGTCGAGTGAAGCCTTGAGTACCAAAGAAAGTGAAGCCTTGACCAATATCTTGGATTCTTCACGGGATTTGGAGCGGATTGGAGATCACGCAGAAGCTTTAATCAACTTGACGGATTATTTGATTCGCAAGAAAGTAGAATTCTCTGCAGATGCCTTGGATGAATTAGAGGATATCTACCAAAAGACAGCGATCTTTGTTAAAGACGCCCTTCGGAGTGTGGAAGAAGATGACCAAACCTTGGCAGCTGAATTGGAACAACGCCATGAAGCTATTGAAAAACTTGAAAAGAAATTGAGAAAGACACATATTTCTCGTTTAAACAAGGGAGAATGTACACCTCAAGCAGGGGTCAACTTTATTGATATCATCTCTCACTATACACGAGTAGCGGACCATGCCATGAATATTGCTGAAAAAGTACAAATGGAACAAATTTAATGAATGATGAACAGAGTAAGGAGCTGACTTACTCTGTTTTTTTAGATTCTTTTTTTAAAATAGGTCTATACCATTTACAAATAAAACTGAAAGCGTTATAATATGTATGAATAAAAAAGGAACTTTTGTTTCTACAATGGAAAGGACGTTCTTATGTCTACATATATTAAAGCAGATCAATTTTATTATCCACACGGAGTCCGTCGTGGAGGTTATTTGGAACTTGTGGATGGCAAATTCGGAAAGCATATAGAAAACTTGCCAGAAGGTGCAGAAGTATTGGATTATTCTGACTATAGCATTGCGCCAGGTCTTGTTGATACACACATCCATGGATTTGGTGGCGTTGATGTTATGGATAACAACATTGAAGGGACCCTTCATACCATGAGTGAAGGCCTGTTGAGTACAGGGGTGACCAGCTTTTTACCTACGACCTTGACCTCTTCTTATGAACAACTACTGGCTGTTACAGAAAATATCGGCGCACGATACAAAGAGGCGACGGGTGCTAAAATTCGTGGTATCTACTTTGAAGGACCTTATTTTACAGAAAAATACAAGGGGGCTCAAAACCCAGCGTATATGAAAGATCCAAGTCTGAAGGAATTCCGGGCCTGGCAAAAAGCCTCTCATGGTCTTTTGAATAAAATTGCACTGGCACCAGAGCGTGAAGGTGTCGAAGATTTTGTCCGGACCATTACAGGTGAAGGGGTGACAGTTGCCTTAGGACATTCCAATGCGACCTTTAAAGAAGCTAAGAAAGCGGTTGATGCAGGAGCAAGTGTTTGGGTACATGCCTACAACGGTATGCGAGGCCTCAATCACCGTGAACTCGGAATGGTAGGGGCGATGTATGAATTGCCACATACAACTGCAGAATTGATTTGTGATGGTCACCATGTAGATCCTTTAGCCTGTGATATCTTGATGAAGCAAAAAGGAAAAGAAAATGTTGCCTTAATCACGGACTGTATGACTGCTGGTGGTTTAGCAGATGGGGACTATATGCTTGGTGAATTTCCTGTGGTAGTTGCTGATGGAACTGCTCGTTTGAAATCAACTGGCAATCTTGCTGGTTCTATATTGAAATTAAAAGATGGCTTGAAAAATGTAGTAGAATGGGGAATTGCCAATCCTTATGAAGCTGTCATGATGGCCAGTCTCAATCCTGCAAAATCCGTTCATATTGACGATGTCTGTGGACAAATTCGGGAAGGCTATGATGCTGACTTTATTGTACTGGATCAGGATTTGGAACTGGTTGCGACCTACCTTGATGGTGTCAAACGTTACCAAGCATGAAACTAGATTGAAATAGAAAGTCCAACCCTCTTTAGGCTTAGACCTAAAGGGGGTTTTTGTAGGAGGAATTGTATTCTTTGTTTGGGACTCTTAACAGTTGGTGAATAAAGCCCTTTCATGCTATAATGGAGACTGAAATGTGAGGTAATTTATGAAGAAAATAGATTTACGGTTTTTAGCGATGGGAATTTTTTTCTTGCTCTATGGTTTGGTAAGGAAAAGTCCCTTTATCCTGGTGGTTGGAGGAGCCTTTTTAGTTTATAGTTTTTATAGCAAGAAAATGGAGCCAACTAAACTAAATCGGTTTAAACCAGAGCTCAAACTTCGAGGGCCTAAGAAATCAAAATCAAAGAAAGAAAAGAAAAAATGAACACCTATCGTTTAAACAATGGGCTAGAGATTCCTGTTCTGGGATTTGGAACATGGAAAGCAGCTGATGGGAAAGAAGCTTATGAAGCAGTTTTGGCTGCTTTGAAAGCGGGGTACCGCCATATTGATACAGCTGCTTATTATCAGAATGAAGAAAGTGTTGGTCGGGCGATTCAAGATAGTGGCCTTTCGCGTGAAAAATTATTTGTAACGACCAAACTCTGGAATACCAATCACACTTACGAAGAAGCTCAGGCCGCTCTGGACGAGTCCCTGAAAAAACTTGGCCTTGACTATGTAGATCTTTATTTGATTCATTGGCCAAATCCAAAACCACTTCGTAAGGAGGATGCCTGGGAAGAGAGAAATGCTGAGGTTTGGCGGGCAATGGAAGATATGGTAAAGGCTGGCAAGGTTCGATCCATTGGGGTCAGTAACTTCCTGCCCCACCATCTGGAAGCCCTCTTAAAAACAGCTCAGATCATCCCAGCTGTGAATCAAATTCGCCTCTCTCCTGGTGTTTACCAAAAAGAGGCCATTGAAGCTAGTCGTAAACAGGGTATTTTACTAGAAGCTTGGGGACCTTTTGGCCAAGGAGAATTGTTCCAAAATAAACATGTAAAAGAAATGGCTACAAGATATGGGAAGACGGTTGCTCAACTGGCTTTAGCCTGGAGTTTGCAAGAAGGTTTTCTTCCCTTGCCAAAATCAGTGACCCCAGAGCGGATTACGAGCAATCTAGACTGTTTTGGTTTTGAGTTGACCAAAGAGGATTGCGACTATCTGAAAAATCTACCGGTTCAAGCAGGTGCACCGGATCCAGATCAGAAAGATTTTTAAGAGAAAGTGGGATAATTATCATTTCCGAGAGTGAGGGGACTCTCGGATTTTTTGGTATTCTTTTTGGTATAAAATAATTTTAATACTCTAACTAAAACAGACGTTCTATAATACTTTCCCATATAAAATATCCAGATAACGAACGAAAATAAATCTTTAACTAGTAACATTCGTAAATATTACATTTTTGTTACAATTTCAGTTTGAATGAATTTTCAGACAATTTTGCGCTATAATAGAAACTATTAAAATAAAAGGGGAGTTCCTATGAACAGACAAGAGCGTTTTTCATTAAGAAAATACAAATTTGGCGTGGCTTCAGTATTATTGGGGTCTGTATTGGTGTTTGGATCTGCACAAGCAAGTGCAGAAGAACAAACAAGTGGGCAAAAGAGTCCTGAGACACAGCTAGTAGCTACTAGTCAAGGACTACCATCGCAAGAACAGAATTTGCAGGCAACAACACCGACGAGTGTAGCTACTGTTGAAAAGACAGCAGTTGCTAAAGAGGCTGTAACTGAGAAGACAGAATCTGCTCCTGCAGAGGCAGCTGCAACTGAAAAGGCGACTGCACCTAAAGAAGGAGCAGATGCTTCACAAACAAAATCAGCAGAAGCTGCAAAACCGGTAGAAAAAGCTACAGAAGTAGCGACTCCTACAAGTTCTGAAACGACTGCCCGTCATGAGGCTGCAGAAAAACCTCAAAGTATTGAGAGCGATGAAATCATTACTGTCCCACAAACTTGGAAACAAGGATACAAGGGTGAAGGAATGGTGGTTGCTGTCATTGACTCAGGTTTGGATGTCAACCACGAAGTTCTTCGTATCACAGATCCTTCAAAAGCTAAGTTTAAAAACCAAAATGATATTGAAGCTGCTAAGAAGAAGGCAGGAATTGATTATGGTAAATGGTACAACGACAAGGTAGTCTACGCTTACGATTACTTTGACGGTACAGATAATATCAAGGAAGCTGAGAGAGAATCTCATGGGATGCACGTTACAGGGATTGCAACAGGGAACCCTGATAAAGATGCAGCAAACGGCGAAAAGATCTATGGTGTAGCTCCGGAAGCACAAGTGATGTTTATGCGTGTCTTCTCCGATCGTCAAAAAACGACTGGTTCTGCCCTTTATGTAAAAGCAATTGATGATGCGGTGGCACTTGGTGCAGATACCATCAATATGAGTCTGGGATCTTCTACTGGTTCCACGGTCAACGCAGGTTCAGATATTATTGATGCTATCAAACGGGCCCGTGCAAAAGGTGTCTCTGTGTTGATTTCTGCCGGAAATAGTAATACCTTTGGGAATGGTTATTCAAGACCATCGGCTGACAATCCAGACTATGGTGTAGTCGGAAATCCGTCAACCGTAGAAGATTCTATCTCTGTAGCTTCCATCAATAACAATGTCGTGACTTCTGAAGTATTTGAAGTGAAGGGCTTGGAAGATAACGCTCAAGCTGATCATGGTAAATTTGATTACAGTAAATCTGCTACAGACACTGACTTTGAAAAAGGAAAAGAATATGAATACGTAGCGGTTGGCCTAGGGAAAGAAGAAGACTTCAAAAATGTTGATGTAACCGGTAAATTAGCCCTCATTCAACGTGGTTCATTGACCTTCTCTGAAAAGATTGCGAATGCTTTCCATCATGGTGCTGTAGGGGCCTTGGTCTACAACAATGTAGAAGGAACCAACCTTGGAATGGCGATTGACGGTGATGCTAAAAAGATTCCTTCTGTCTTTATTTCAAAACACTATGGTGAACTTCTAAAATCCGGTTCTTATAAGATTGTCTTTAACGATAAATTGGCCAATCGTCCATCACCTGCAGCAGACCAATTGTCTGATTTCTCTAGTTGGGGTGTGACAACAGATGGTCAGTTGAAACCTGATGTCACAGCACCTGGTGGAAATATCTTCTCTTCACTAAATGACAATACATACGGGGATATGAGCGGTACGAGTATGGCTTCCCCTCACGTAGCAGGTGTTGCTGCTTTGGTCAAAGAATACCTTGTTAAGAACCACCCAGAATTGACTCCTGAACAAGTCTCTGCGACTGTTAAAGCCCTGATTATGTCTACGGCGAAACCACATGTTAACAAAGAAACCGGTGTTTATACTTCTCCTCGTCAACAAGGTGCAGGTGTTGTTGATACAGCTGCTGCGGTTTCAACGGACTTGTATGTTACTGGCGACAACAACTATCCTAGTGTGACTCTTGGCAATGTTGAAGATGCCTTTACATTTGATGTTACAGTTCACAATATTTCAGATACAGATCGTACACTGAAGATGCTGGTCAATACGGATACAGATGAAGTCAAAAAAGGTAAATTCACCCTCCGCCCTCGTAAATTAACAGAAACAGCTTGGCCTGAAGTAACTGTCAAAGCTCATAGTTCTGAGACGGTAACGGTTAAAGTTGATACCCGCAAATTTACAGAAGAATTGACAAAAGAAATGCCAAATGGTTATTTCCTTGAAGGATTTGTCCGTTTTGTTGATCCAGCTGATGATGGCGATGTGGTTAGCTTACCATTTATGGGATTCAAGGGAGAATTCCAAAATCTTCCAGCGGTAGAAAAACCAATTTATGATTTGGTACGTGAAGGCAAAAATGGTTTCTATTATAATGTGCCAGAAGACTTGAATATTCCTTACAATGCAGATATGTCTGCTTTGTTAACGATTCAAAATGATCTTCTTCTCACCCAAGGCAAACGAGATGGACGTCGGATCACAGTCCTTGGTATTGATGAGAAAGCGGATGGAACCCATTCTCTTCAATTGGATGCTAACGGAAATGTTCGGATTGCCATTTCACCAAATGAAGATAGCAACAAAGACTTTGTAGAATACAAGACAGTAGCTCTTCGGAATTTGGAAAATCTTCATGCTAGTGTCTATGCTGCAAGTGATACAGAGCATCAAAATCCAATTTGGGAAGGATCTTCTACAGAACTTCGTAAGAATTTCTTTGATGGGAATGATAAAAATCCTCGTAGCTATACCTTAGATAGTACAGCGTGGAATGGTACCGATGCTAACGGCAACGCCGTAGCAGATGGTGTTTATGATTATGTGATTCGTTATACACCAATGGTTCCTGGAGCAGATGAACAATCAACAACCTTCAAGGTTCAAGTCGATACTCAAAAACCAGTGATTACTTCTGGATACATTCGCTTCAAAGATGGCGCTCAACAGTTTATTGCGCGTAAAGCCAAAGACGTTGGTGATGGTGGTATCCAAACTGAAAAATTGGTCTATGTGACACCATTTGATGATAAAGGTACCATGGTCCAAAAAGATAATGATGAAAGTGGTAGTCGTGCTCTCGAAAATTACCATATCATCAAGGCCAATGAAGATGGTAGCTTTAATCTTCCTGAAAACATTGATAAGAAGAATATCTACTACTATGTAGAAGACTTTGCTGGAAACGTCGATTACATTTCGTTAGCTGATTTGGTCCGTGACCAAAATAGTGGTCGGGTACAGATTGCGGTTCGTGATGCCAAGACCAATAAAGACTTGGATACCATGTATGTATACCGTATCAAGGATAGCAATGGACACTACGTCTCTGTTGATAAAACAAAAAATATCAATTTCTTGAACTTTGGTCATTATACAGCAGAAATCTTCACTTATGATCGTACAGAAGTGAAATTTGTTAGCAGCTTGAGTCAAGAGTTTGATCTGACAGAAGACAATAGTTTCCAAACCATTACTTTCCTAGCAAATACCTTGGAATATGCGCCAGTTAGCCTCCTATTTAATCAACCTGTTTCAAAAGCAGCAACCATCGTATTGAAGGGAGCTGATGGTGAAAACTTTGTATTGCCAGCTGAAAAATATGGTAAGAATGGGTTTGGTAAGACAGTAGCAACTGGAACATACACCTTGATTGCCACTCTTCCTACAGGCTATGAATTAGCTGAGGACGCGCCAAAGATCACAGTTGTCGCAGGACGCAACAATGTATACCATATTGCAGTGCTCTCAAAAGTAGATCTCTTGGCTGCCTTGAATAAACAAACGGATGTCACAAAGACAGCCCTCTACTTCAATGCTAGTGCTGATAAGAAAGCAGCTTACGATCAAGCCTTACAAGCAGCCCAAACTGTTTTGACGAAGAAGGTAAGTCAAGACCAAATCAACCAAGCAGTTGCAGCTCTTGAAGCCGCAAATCAAGCTTTGAATGGAAAAGACTCCAATGTTGCAGCCTTGAAAGAAGCGATGCAAGCTTACGATGCAGCAACGAAAACAGGTCGTTATGCCAATGCTAAAGAAAAAGTGCGCCGGAATTACGATCGTGCTTTCCAAACAATAGCTTTGCTTGCGGTAGATCCAACTGTGAAACAAGAACAAATTGATCAAGCTCTTGCAGGTTTCAAGAATGCCGAAGCTAAATTGAATGGAAAAGCAACTGATTTTTCAAGTCTTAAAAAATACATTAAAGAAGAATTGAAATTCCAAGCTAAAAATGCTAAATTCCTCTATGCTGCAAAAGAAGACAAAGAAGCGTATCTTGTAGCCTTCAAGGATGCACAAGCTATTCTTTCAAATCCAGGATCTAGCCAACAAGATGTGAAAGATGCTTTGACAGCTTTGAAAAATGCAAAGAAAAAATTGCATGGGAAAAAACCAAAAGCTGCAAAACATCATAATTAACATAAGATAGTTTGTTAGCCTAAAACCAGTTTGAAACAGAAGTTTCAAACTGGTTTTTATTTACAAATAGGCAAAAATCTGCTATAATACTGACAAGAAAGAAAGGCTTATGGCGTTTTTTTAGCGAGCTTGGGACAGTGAAAGCCAAGTAGAGCAAAGTAGGCAAGTGGCGCTTTCTCTTGGTGAAGAGCCGAGTAAAGTAAAATAAAATGAAGTAATAAATTAGGGTGGAACCGCGTTTCTGACGCCCCTAGTCGCAAGGCTTGGGTGTTGAAATTCGGTTCTTTTTGAATTCGTCTAATGCCTAAGTAGAAAGGAGTACAATGCTTAAAGGATCTTGTTTATGTAAAGCAGTGACTTACACTCTAGATGAGGAATTATCTGAATTAGTTTTTTGCCACTGTTCATTCTGTCGGAAAGCAACTGCGTCTGCCTATACAGTTAATGCTAAAGTTAGCAGTAAAAATCTAGTATTGCATGGAAAAGAAAAGCTTGTTACGTATAGTTCTTCTCCAGGAAAACAGCGTTATTACTGCCAGAACTGTCATAGTCAAATTTTCACTGTACAAGAAAATATACCAGAAGTCTGTGCTTTGAAATTAGGTACAATAGATGAATGCGATCAGAATTTACAAACTATTCCCAAACGTCATATTTTTCAGGACCCAGCCTTTTCTTGGTTGCTTGATAAATAAATCTAAGAAGAAAATATAAATTAAAGGAGTAAACAATGTCTAAAAAACTAACCTTCCACTGCGTCAGTGGCAGTGACCTCCTTACAGTCGGACTGCCCCACGCTCAGCACTAGGGTGCCTGAGCTAGACGCCGCACTAACTCGTCTTGCTTCGTATCATCGACGAGGCAGACTCGTGTCGCAAGAAATTATAGAAAAAGGAGTAAAACATGTCTAAAAAATTGATTTTCCACTGCGTCAGTGGCAGTGACCTCCTTACAGTCGGACTGCCCCACGCTCAGCACTAGGGTGCCTGAGCTAGACGCAGTACTAACTCGTCTTGCCTCGTATAATCGACGAGGCAAACTCGTGTCGCAAGAATCATTTTTAATCAAGGAGTATTCAATGTCTAAGAAATTAACATTTCAAGAAATTATTTTGACTTTGCAACAATACTGGAATGACCAGGGTTGTATGCTGATGCAGGCTTATGATAATGAAAAGGGTGCGGGAACCATGAGCCCTTACACTTTCCTTCGTGCTATTGGCCCTGAGCCATGGAATGCGGCTTATGTAGAACCATCTCGTCGTCCTGCTGACGGTCGTTACGGAGAAAATCCAAATCGTCTCTACCAACACCACCAATTCCAAGTAGTTATGAAGCCATCTCCATCAAATATCCAAGAGCTCTACCTTGAGTCATTGGAAAAATTGGGGATTAATCCTTTGGAACACGATATCCGTTTTGTTGAAGATAACTGGGAAAACCCATCAACTGGTTCGGCTGGTCTTGGTTGGGAAGTTTGGCTTGACGGAATGGAAATCACTCAGTTCACCTATTTCCAACAAGTCGGTGGTTTGGCAACTGGTCCGGTAACTTCTGAGGTCACTTATGGGTTGGAACGTTTGGCTTCTTACATCCAAGAAGTAGATTCAGTTTATGATATCGAGTGGGCTCCAGGTGTTAAATACGGAGAAATCTTCCTTCAACCAGAATACGAACACTCAAAATACAGCTTTGAAGTTTCTGACCAAGACATGCTTCTTGAAAACTTCGAAAAATTTGAAAAAGAAGCAGGACGTGCTTTGGAATTGGGTCTGGTTCACCCTGCCTATGACTACGTTTTGAAATGTTCACATACCTTCAACTTGCTAGATGCTCGTGGAGCAGTATCTGTTACAGAACGTGCCGGTTACATTGCCCGCATCCGTAACTTGGCCCGTGTCGTAGCCAGGACCTTCGTCGCAGAACGTAAAAAACTTGGTTACCCACTTCTTGACGAAGCCACACGCGCCAAACTCTTAGCAGAAGAGGAAGAATAAAAAAGAGTTACAAGAATGGAAAATGGGCAAATAAAGTGGGCCCACATGGCTACCCAGAGGCAAGTTGAAGACTTGCTAAAGGGATAGGCGCCGCCGTACTGGTTTATGGGGATTTTTGAAACTTTAGGTTCAAAAATCAGTTGGCTAAATCCACTTTGATGAGACTGTTAGGAATCTATGTCAAGGAGACATAAGATTTCCTTACAGCCTCACAAAGTTAGTTAGCGACGTCCCCAGTACTTAAGGTGCCTATCAAAAAGAAGATGCAAAGGAAGAAACATGACAAAAAATTTATTAGTAGAATTAGGACTTGAAGAGTTGCCAGCCTACGTTGTCACACCAAGTGAGAAACAACTCGGTGAAAAAATGGCAGCCTTCTTGGATGACAACCGTCTTTCATACGAAAGTATTCAAACCTTCTCAACACCTCGCCGTTTGGCTGTCCGTGTCATTGGCTTGGCTGATCAACAATCTGATTTGACAGAAGATTTTAAAGGACCTTCTAAGAAGATCGCCTTGGATGCTGATGGAAACTTCTCAAAAGCGGCGCAAGGCTTTGTCCGTGGAAAAGGCTTGACCGTTGACGACATTGAATTCCGTGAAGTTAAAGGGGAAGAGTACGTATACGTGACGAAACATGAATCTGGAAAACCTGCCAAAGAAGTCTTGGCTGGCGTTCCAGAAGTGCTTGCTTCATTGACCTTCCCTGTTAGCATGCACTGGGCTAACAACACCTTTGAATACATTCGCCCTGTCCACACTTTGGTTGTCCTTTTGGGCGATGAAGCGCTTGACCTTGATTTCTTGGATATCCATTCAGGTCGTGTGAGTCGCGGACACCGTTTCCTTGGACATGAAGTGGAAATCACCAATGCAGATTCTTATGAAGAAGACCTTCGTACCGTTTACGTGATTGCCGACAGTAAGGAACGTGAAAACATGATTCGTGAGCAAATCAAAGCTATTGAAGCAGAACAAGGTGTTCAAGTGCAAATCGAAGAAGGCCTTTTGAACGAAGTCTTGAACTTGGTCGAATACCCAACTGCCTTTATGGGAAGTTTTGACACTAAATATTTGGACGTTCCAGAAGAGGTCTTAGTTACCTCAATGGAAACCCACCAACGTTACTTCGTCGTGCGTGACCTTGATGGAAAACTAAAACCAAACTTCATCTCAGTCCGTAACGGGAACGCTGAGCACTTGGAAAATGTTATCCGAGGAAATGAAAAAGTCTTGGTGGCACGTCTTGAAGACGGTGAATTCTTCTGGCATGAAGACCAAAAACTCAAGATTGAAGACCTCGTGGCTAAATTGGCCAACGTAACCTTCCATGAAAAAATTGGTTCCCTTTCAGAACACATGGCCCGTGCTGGTGTTATTGCAGCATCATTGGCTAAACAAGCTGGTTTGACTGCTGAAGAAACGGCAGCCGTAGCGCGTGCAGCGGAAATTTACAAATTTGACCTCTTGACGGGTATGGTCGGAGAGTTTGATGAGCTTCAGGGAATTATGGGTGAAAAATATGCCCTCCTTGCTGGTGAAGATGCTGCGGTTGCGACAGCTATTCGTGAGCACTACCTTCCTGATGCAGCAGATGGTGCCCTTCCAGAGACCAAGGTTGGTGCTATTCTTGCGCTTGCAGATAAATTGGATACCCTCCTTTCCTTCTTCTCAGTTGGCTTGATTCCATCAGGTTCAAACGACCCTTATGCGCTTCGTCGTGCAACACAAGGGATTGTTCGTATCTTAGATGCCTTTGGTTGGCACATTCCTATGGATGAGTTAATCGGCAGCCTTTACGGACTTTCATTTGATAGCCTTTCTTATGACAATCAAGCAGAAGTGCTTAACTTCATCAAGGCGCGTGTGGACAAGATGATGGGACGCACATCTAAAGACATCAAAGAAGCTGTACTTGCTGGTTCAAACTTCGTGGTAGCGGATATGCTGGAAGCAGCAGATGCCCTTTCAGAAGCTGCGAAGACGGACGGTTATAAGGCAGCTGTTGAGTCCCTCTCTCGTGCCTTCAACTTGGCTGAAAAAGCAGAAGCTTCAGTAGCAGTCGATGCTAGCCTCTTTGAAAATAACCAAGAAAAAGCTCTCGCTCAAGCAGCAGAAAGTCTCGAATTGACTGGTTCAGCTAGTGATAAATTGGCTCAACTCTTTGCCCTTAGCCCAGTCATCGATGCCTTCTTTGACAATACCATGGTCATGGCAGAAGATGAAGCTTTGAAAAATAACCGTTTGGCTATTCTTGCCAGCCTAGTAGCAAAAGCCAATAAAGTCGCTGCCTTTAATCAATTGAACACTAAATAATGACCTGGTGACAGGTAGAAAGTAGGTCTGATAATGACACCTGAAAAAATCGCTCGGATTAATGAGCTTGCAAAAAAGAAAAAAGAAGTTGGCTTAACACCGGAAGAAGCGGTTGAACAAGCTGAACTTCGCGAAGAATATATTGAAGGTTATCGTCGCTCCGTTCGTCACCACATCGAAGGGATCAAAATTGTGGATGAAGAAGGAAACGACATCACGCCTGAAAAACTTCGCCAGGTGCAACGTGAAAAAGGCTTGCACGGACGCAGCCTTGATGATCCAAACTCATGATAGAAGAAGAGTGTCGGAGAAATTTCGACACTCTCTTCGTTTTAAAAATAAAAATTCAGAATATTCTGCACTATATTGACCGATTGTAAAAATCATGGTATAGTATAGATTGTGAAAAATTTAAAGTGTATTTTTCTAGAATACAGATAAGATAATTGGAGTAGTGATATGTCAAAAAAACTTCACTCGAATGAAGAAACTGAAAATGGGATGGTCCGGGGTCTGCAAAATCGGCATGTGCAGCTGATTGCGATTGCAGGGACCATTGGGACAGGACTCTTTCTAGGAGCAGGGCGTTCCCTCTCTCTAACAGGTCCATCCATAATTTTAGTCTATTTGCTGACAGGCGGCTTTATGTATTTGATGATGCGGGCCATTGGGGAAATGCTCTATATGGATCCTGACCAACATACCTTCATCAATTTTATCACCAAGTATTTAGGAAAAGGCTGGGGATACTTTTCGGGTTGGTCCTATTGGGTTTCCTTGATATTTCTAGGAATGGCAGAGATCACAGCAGTTTCAAACTATGTTCAATTGTGGTTCCCTGATTGGCCTGCTTGGCAGATTCAAATTGTCTTTCTAGCACTGTTGAGTTGTGTGAACTTGATAGCCGTCAAGGTCTTTGGAGAGGTCGAATTTTGGTTTGGTATGATCAAAATTATTACCATCCTAGCCTTAATCGCAACAGGTATTTTTATGGTGATGACCAACTTTGAGACACCAGCAGGACATGCCAGCTTAGCCAATATTACCAATGGATTTCAGATGTTTCCAAATGGTTGGGTTAAGTTTGTGATGGCCTTCCAAATGGTTTTCTTTGCCTATCAGGCAATTGAGTTTGTCGGGATTACCACTTCAGAGACCGCTAATCCTCGTCAAGTGTTACCAAAAGCGATCAAGGAAATTCCGATCCGTATTGTGATCTTCTATGTAGGAGCTTTGTTAGCCATTATGGCTATCTTCCCTTGGCAACAGCTTCCTGTCGATAAATCACCATTTGTGACTGTCTTTCAAATGGTTGGAATCAAGTGGGCAGCAGGTTTAATTAATTTCGTTGTCCTAACAGCTGCCGCATCTTCTTTGAATTCCACTCTCTATTCAACAGGGCGTCACTTGTACCAGATTGCAAAAGAAACACCAAACAGCAAAGTGATGAATCGTTTGAAATTGAATAGCTTGTCTCGCATGGGAATTCCAAGTCGTGCTATTATTTCCTCTGCGATTGTGGTGGCTGTTTCAGCCTTTATCAATATCTTGCCAGGTGTTTCAGATGCCTTTGCCTTGATTACGGCATCTTCTTCTGGTGTCTACATTGCTATTTATATTTTGACCATGCTCGCCCATCTTAAGTACCGTAAATCAAAAGAATTTATGCCAGATGGTTTTGTCATGCCAGCCTATAAAATTTTGAACCCATTTACGATCGCCTTTTTCCTTTTTGTGTTTGTTTGTCTCTTCTTACAAAAATCGACCTATATTGGAGCGATCGGAGCTACGATCTGGATTGTCCTCTTTGGAATTTATAGTAATTGGAAACACGCTAAATAACCGGAAAACTCACCCGATGGTGGGTTTTTCTATTGCCAAAAATGATCGTCACTTTTTAAGAGAATCATCCAACAAAAAAAGCTGGGAACCGTCCCAAGCTTCAATCGATCATCAGCGTTATATAAGGTTACGAATATGGTTTTCAAAGCGCATTTTCTTCAGCTTTCAAAAGGATTTAGAAAATCAAATGAAGAGCGCTCATCATTCCTTATCTTTCATTTTTTGCTGTTGGTAGGCTTTTTTGAATCCCCAAAAAGAGGCTACAAGAATGGTAGCGGCAAGCCAAAAAATCCAAGCTTCAATAGTGGTGAAAAATAAGTAGAGGGCGATCAAATCAACCAGTAATAGTGGAATTAGTATTTGTTTTTTTATTTTCATAAGATTATTGTATCATAAAATACAGAGGAAACAAGTAAAATCAAGGTTTCATTAGGGCATTCGAAGAGACAGACATAAGAAAAAATATCCCTTAATGAAAATTCTTTCAGGAGTGCATCTTGTCCCTATTTATGGTAAAATAGTAAAGATATGAGTAAAGAATTTCATCATGTAACCGTTTTGCTCCATGAGACCATTGATATGCTGGATGTTAAGCCAGATGGGGTCTATGTGGATGCCACATTGGGGGGAGCAGGACATAGTGAATATTTGTTAGGAAAGTTAAGTGAATCTGGTCATTTATACGCCTTTGATCAGGATCAGCATGCGATTGAGAATGCGAAAACTCGTTTGTCTCCTTTCATTGAGAGAGGCATGGTAACCTTTATTAAGGGAAACTTCCGTCAGTTGAAGGAGCGCCTAAATGAATTGGGAGTGATTGAAATCGATGGAATTTGTTACGATTTAGGAGTATCCAGCCCTCAATTGGATGAACGGGAACGCGGCTTTTCATATAAGAAAGATGCACCTTTGGACATGCGCATGAATCAAGAGGCTTCCTTGACAGCTTATGAAGTTGTGAATTCCTATGATTATCATGATTTAGTCCGAATCTTTTTCAAGTATGGAGAGGATAAATTTTCAAAGCAAATTGCTCGGAAAATTGAGCAGACACGGGCTATTAAACCAATTGAAACGACAACGGAATTAGCAGAGATCATTAAATCAGCTAAACCAGCTAAGGAACTCAAGAAAAAGGGCCATCCTGCTAAACAGATTTTTCAAGCTATTCGTATCGAAGTCAATGATGAGTTGGGAGCAGCCGATGAATCGATTCAACAAGCTATGGATTTGCTTGCCATCGGAGGCCGCATTTCAGTGATTACCTTTCATTCGCTAGAAGATCGCTTGACCAAGCAACTCTTTAAAGAAGCTTCAACTGTTGAAGTACCCAAAGGACTTCCCTTTATTCCAGATGAGTTGAAACCCAAAATGGAATTGGTCAACCGCAAGCCAATCCTACCTAGTCAAGAGGAGCTTGAGGAAAACAATCGGTCCCATTCTGCTAAGTTGCGGGTCGCTCAAAAAATACACAAATAAGAGGAATGAATATGCCAGCAAAAGAAGAAAGAACGAGAGCACAGATCTTACAAGATCATTTTCGACGTTTCTCTAGAGTAGAAAAGGCTTTTTACGGTTCGATCGTTTTAACGGGTGTGATTTTAGCCATCAGTATTGTCTTTATGCAAACGCGGATTTTGCAAGTTCAGAATCAATTGACAGATTTAAATACAGAACTGGAAGCAAAGAAAACAGAATTGGCAGATGTTCGTCAAGAGGTCAATGAATTGACGCGCTATGATCGGTTGTCGCAGCTGGCCAGTTCTCAAGGAATGAAGTTACAAAAAGAAAATCGAAAAACAGTGAGTGCAAGTAGTGATGAATAAATTTAAAAAGTTTTTGATTCGGTATTCGGTGAAAAAACGCCGTTTACCGGCTCAAAATCGAAAACAAGTTGGGAAAAACCTCAGTGTACTGGCAATTTTCCTCTTTTTTCTCTTCCTTTTAAATTTTGCTCTGATTATAGGCACCGATAAGAAATTTGGTGTCACCTTATCGGACCAGGCCAAAAAGGTACATGAAGAAACCGTTATTGTTCCTGCAAAACGAGGCACGATTTACGATCGAAATGGTGCTGTGATTGCAGAAGATGCAACAACCTATAATGTTTATGCGGTTATCGATAAAAAGTACAAGTCTGCTACAGGAAAGATCTTATATGTAGAAGAGAATCAGTTTAAAAAAGTAGCGGAGATTTTTAAGCAGTACTTGGGAATGGATGAAAATTATGTTGTCCAACAATTGTCTCAAAAGAAATTAAAACAGGTTTCTTTTGGATCCAACGGTAATGGGATTACTTATAGCAATATGACAGCCATTCGTGACGCCCTTGAAGCAGCAAAGATCGAGGGGATCGCTTTTACAACGAGTCCAAATCGGAGCTATAAAAATGGGGTCTTTGCCTCTCAATTTATTGGTCAAGCTTCTCTTCAGGAAGACAAAGATGGCAATAAAACCTTGAAGGGACAATCGGGGATGGAAAAATCTCTGGATCGTATTCTTGCAGGTCAAAATGGGATTATCACCTATGATAAAGACCGAAACGGGAATATTGTCCCAGGCTCAGATAAGATCTCTGTTAAAACAGAAGATGGCAAAGATGTCTACACGACCATTTCAGCAGAATTACAGACCTATCTCGAGACGCGCATGGATGTTTTCCAGGAACAAGTCAAAGGAAAATATGTCAGTGCAACACTGGTCAGTGCGAAAACAGGTGAGATTTTAGCGACAACGCAACGTCCTTCTTATAATTCCGATACCAAGCAAGGGTTAGATCTTAAAAATTTAAAAACCTGGAATACTATTCTGTATCAAGACCAGTATGAACCAGGATCTACTTTGAAGGTCATGTTACTAGCTTCGGCGATTGATCATGGAACCTTCCCAGCCTATAATGAAGTATACTACAATAACGAACTACAAGTAAAAGATGCGACGATCCGTGACTGGGATGTCAATATGGGCCTATCAGCAGGCCGTTACATGAATATTGCCCAAGGTTTTGCCTATTCAAGTAACATTGGGATGACCAAGCTTGAACAGAAGATGGGCAATACGGTTTGGATGGATTATTTGACACGCTTTAAGTTTGGTCTTCCAACTCGTTTTGGTATGGGAGATGAGGCTTATGGTAGCCTTCCAGGTGATAACTATGTCAGCCAAGCTCAATCAGCCTTTGGTCAAGGAATGTCAGTTAGTCAGACCCAAATGTTGCGTGGCTTTAGTGCCATTGCCAATGATGGCCAAATGTTGGAACCAAAGTTTATTAGTGCTATTTACGATAAAAAGACGGACTCAGCACGGAAGTCAAAAACTGAAGTGGTTGGCAAGCCTGTTTCTGGATCAGCAGCTAAGCAAACCCGTAACTATATGATCACGGTTGGTACAGACCCGGAATATGGAACCTTATACAGTGATGGGCCGATCATCCAGGTACCTGGTCAAAATGTGGCAGTCAAATCTGGTACGGCCCAAATTGCCACGGATAAAGGATATTTGCAAGGAGAAAATGATAACATCAACTCGGTAGTTGCTATGACTCCTGCTGAGGATCCTGAATTTATTATGTATGTAACAGTACCACAACCTGCAGTAACCTTCTCTCCTAAGAGCTGGCAAGAGTTGGTTAATCCTATCTTAGAGGATGCTGTAGCCTTGAAAGATGAATTGCATTTGACAACTGAGGCTCCAACTCTAGATGAGGTTAAAAAAGAAACCACTTATAAAATCCCTTCTGTCGAAGAGCTTTCAAAGAATTTACAACTGAAGCAAAATATGAGCCCAGGCTCCTATTCAGAAGAGTTGCGTCGCAATCTGGTCCAACCTATTGTTCTAGGGACAGGAAAGAATATTCGGAAGATGTCTGTGGATGTAGGTTCTAACGTTAAAGCCAACCAACAGGTACTCTTGTTGACCGAAGATTTTGATGCGATTCCGGATATGTATGGCTGGACCAAGAAAAACGCTGAGATATTTGGAGAGTGGACTGGAATTGAAATGACCTTTAAAGGTAGTGGGCATAAGGTAATTAAGCAGAGTGTCAAAATGAACACTTCACTCAAAAAAACCAAGAAAATAACCTTGACTTTAGGAGACTAACATGTATTTAACAACAATCCTTTTATCGTTTCTAGTAACGGTAGCTGGTATTCCAGCCTTCATTCGATTTTACCACCGGGCCCATATTTCTGGGCAACAAATGCACGAGGATGTGAAGCAACACAAGGCGAAAGCTGGTACTCCAACAATGGGAGGAGTGGTATTTTTGATCACGTCGGTTCTAGTGAGTTTTGTGATCACTGTATGGACCGGGAACTTCACTCGACCTGTTCAACTCATTTTATTTATCTTGATTCTATATGGAATTGTTGGATTTTTGGATGACTTTTTAAAAGTTTTTCGTAAGATTAATGAAGGGCTCAATCCAAAGCAAAAATTAGCCCTACAAATTGTCGGTGGGATTATTTTCTATGTTTTCTCAGAGCGCCATGGTGCTGGGAGTCTCTTAAACGTTTTTGGTTACGATCTTTACTTGGGCCATTTCTACATTCTCTTTGCTTTGTTTTGGTTGGTTGGATTCTCAAATGCTGTCAATTTGACTGATGGAATCGATGGATTAGCCAGCATCTCTGTTGCCATTAGCCTGAGTGCTTATTCCTTTATTGCTTATATGCAAGGGCAATGGGATATTCTATTTGTCACCTTAAGTATGATTGGGGCCTTGCTTGGATTCTTTGTCTTCAATCACAAGCCGGCTAAAATCTTTATGGGAGATGTCGGTAGTCTCGCTCTTGGAGGGATGCTTGCAGCCTTGTCAATGGCTCTTCATGTAGAGTGGACCCTGCTCTTGATTGGTCTTGTCTATGTGTTTGAGACAGGTTCTGTCATGCTACAAGTAGCCTATTTCAAATGGACCAAGAAACGCTACGGGGAAGGGCGACGGATTTTTCGGATGACACCGTTCCACCATCATTTGGAATTGGGTGGCCTTTCTGGAAATGGTCAAAAGTGGTCGGAATGGAAAGTGGATGCCTTTATGTGGGCTATTGCTTTGGTAACAAGTGGCATCACACTAGCCCTTCTCTATTTATAAAAAAGACGGTGGCTTTTGCCACCGTTTTTTACTAGCTAAAAGAGTTTTCCTAGCATAGGAAATGACTCATAAGAGAGGCACGAAGTCAGCTTTTCTGATATAATAGGAGAGATGATGAAAGGAACTGAGAATATGAAATTTACAGAGTTTAATTTTAAGCCCTATATTCAAGAGGCGTTGAAAGAAATCAATTTTAGAGAAGCAACCGAGGTCCAGGAAAAATTAATTCCAATTGTCTTAGCTGGTAATGATTTGGTAGGAGAGTCAAAGACAGGTTCTGGGAAAACTCATACTTTCCTCTTGCCGATTTTTCAAACCTTAAATGAAGACAGCGAACAAGTTGAAGCAGTCATTACGGCTCCTAGTCGGGAGTTGGCAACGCAAATTTACCAAGCGGCTCGTCAAATCGCTAGTCATTCTGACAAAGAGATTCGGATTGTCAACTATGTTGGGGGAACGGATAAAAGTCGTCAGATTGAAAAATTGCAGGTCAAACAACCACATATTGTGATTGGGACTCCTGGGCGGATTTATGATCTGGTTGCTTCTGGTGATCTAGCTATTCATAAGGCACATACCTTTGTGGTAGATGAGGCCGATATGACCTTAGATATGGGGTTTTTGTCTACTGTGGATAAGATTGCTTCTAGTCTTCCAAAACAGTTACAATTTTTGGTTTTTTCAGCTACCATTCCACAAAAGTTGCAGCCATTCTTGAAAAAATATCTTTCCAATCCTGTCATGGAGCAAATTAAGACCAAGACAGTGATTTCAGATACCATCGACAATTGGCTGGTTTCGACCAAGGGTCGAGATAAAAATGAGCAAATTTACCAATTGACTAAGACCTTGCAACCTTATTTAGCCATGATTTTCGTCAATACAAAAACGAGAGCAGATGACCTTCATGCCTATTTGGTAGCTCAGGGGTTGAAAGTGGCGAAGATTCACGGAGATATTCTACCTCGCGAACGGAAACGGATCATGAACCAGGTTAAAAATCTTGATTTCGAGTATATTGTGGCCACAGATTTAGCGGCTCGTGGAATTGATATCGAAGGGGTGAGTCATGTCATCAACGATGCTATTCCGCAAGATCTTTCCTTCTTCGTTCACCGTGTTGGCCGGACAGGACGCAATGGTCTACCAGGTGTAGCCATTACCCTTTATCAACCGAGTGATGATTCAGATATCCGTGAACTAGAAAAAATGGGAATTCGTTTCGTACCGAAAGTGTTGAAAAATGGGGTGATTGAAGATACCTATGATCGGGATAGACGGGCCAATCGTGAGAAAAAGCAAGAGAAACTGGACATTGAAATGATTGGTCTGGTGAAGAAGAAAAAGAAAAAAATCAAACCAGGCTACAAGAAAAAAATCAAATGGGCAGTTGATGAAAAGCGGAGAAAAACTAAGCGAGCTGAAAACCGTGCGCGCGGTCGGGCGGAACGAAAGGCCAAACGCCAAACTTTCTGATCCCTTGTTTCAAATGTTCAGAAGAAAACATAGATTTTCTTTATGAACTCCATAAAGAAAAACTATTAGGAACTTATCTAAAATTATGATAGACTAAATTTGAGTAGTCTATCATTTTTCTATTTCTGTAGCAATTTTTGGAATTCCGATAGTGAATGTGATAGAATGTTTATGTTCGAGAAAGGAAGTAACAAAAATGTTTACAACTAATCTTTTAACTGCCAACTGGTATGCAGACTTTTTAAAACACGTTCCAGATAGCAAGCTGTTTAGTTTGAGAGCCGTATTGGATGCTTTCCCAGCTGTCATAGGGAAATTGCCTGTGACGATTTTACTAGCCCTAGGAGGCGCATTTTTTGGGATTATTTTTGCCATGGTTTTTGCTCTGGTCAAAATTAATCGTGTACGTATTCTTTACCCGATTCAAGCTGTTTTTGTCAGTTTTTTACGTGGGACTCCTTTGTTGGTCCAGTTGATGTTGACCTATTATGGGATTCCTCTTATTTTAAAAGCCATCAATCAGTCTTATGGAACTGCTTTTAATATTAATGCTATTCCAGCGGAGCTATTTGCCATTGTAGCCCTTGCTTTTAACGAGGCAGCTTATGCGAGTGAGACTATTCGAGCGGCCATTTTATCGGTGGATCCTGGTGAAATCGAGGCGGCGCGTAGTCTTGGGATGACCAACCGTCAAGTGTATCGTAGGATTATTATTCCCAATGCAGCCGTCGTTGCAACTCCAACCTTAATCAACTCCCTCATTGGCTTAACCAAGGGGACATCGCTAGCCTTTAGTGCCAGTGTGGTGGAAATTTTTGCCCAAGCTCGGATTATTGGGGGGAGCGATTTGAAGTACTTTGAACGCTTTATCACAGTATCGATTGTTTACTGGATTGTGAATATCCTCATTGAAATGCTAGGCCGCCACATTGAACGTCGACTGGATATTGAGACTCCCGTAACCATTGATTTACCAGATCAGGAGGTCCGGATCTAATGATTTATATTTCAGAATTATCAAAGACATTTTCAGGTCAAAAGGTTTTAAATAAACTAAGTTTGGAAATTCAAAAAGGAGAAGTCGTAGCCTTAATCGGGTCTTCGGGTGCTGGTAAATCAACCTTCTTACGCAGTTTAAACTATTTGGAAGCACCAGACAGTGGTAGAATTAAGATTGATGATTTCGAGGTTGATTTTGAGCACATTAGCCAAGATCAAATCTTAACCTTAAGAAGAAAATTGGCCATGGTTTTCCAACAGTTTAATTTGTTTGGAAGAAAAACAGCTCTTGAAAATGTGAAAGAAGGGCTCGTTGTTGTCAAGGGCTTATCCAATCAAGAAGCAACGAAAATTGCACGAGAAGAACTAGCAAAAGTCGGCTTATCGGATCGTGCAAATCACTATCCTCGTCACCTCTCAGGCGGACAAAAACAACGCGTGGCTTTGGCTCGTGCCTTGGCTATGAAACCAGAAGTTCTTTTGCTAGATGAACCAACTTCAGCCTTGGATCCAGAATTGGTTGGAGAAGTGGAAAAATCCATTGCCAATGCGGCAAAATCGGGACAAACCATGGTACTGGTTAGTCATGATATGTCTTTTGTAGCGCAAGTGGCAGATAAGGTCTTGTTTTTGGATAAAGGACGGATTCTTGAATCTGGAACGCCAGAGGAAATCATGCAGCATCCAAAAGAAGAACGAACAAAAGAATTTTTTGCTAGTTACAAACGGACCTATGTTTGATATAATAGAAGAGAGGTAAGGCTCAGCTGGCAATTGCCAGCTGGGTTTGTTTTCTAAAAATGCAAAAATACTTGGAGTCGTGATGTTAAATAAATTATTATCCTTATATCTGCAAAGTCTAGTGACGACAACAATTTTAGTGGCAATTGCTTCTTGTATTTGGATTGGCTATCGTGCCCTTAAGAAGAAAGATAAAACAGCCAAGCAACGACAAGCGCATTTGTATGATATCCTCTTAATTGATATCATGACGATTCCCATTCTAACTTTTGCGGTCATAGGGATTTTGTTTATCTTTCAAGCACGATAATTGCAAAACGGTCGTGTTAGAAATATAATGATGACAACGAAACAGAAAGAGGTTGAGTATGTTTGATACAGTGATTATTGGAGCAGGTCCTGCAGGGATGACTGCTGCCCTTTATGCGGCACGAAGTAATTTAAAAGTTGCGCTGATTGAAAGAGGAATTCCAGGCGGTCAAATGAACAATACGTCTGACATTGAAAACTATCCTGGCTATGCCAATATTAGTGGCCCAGACTTAGCAGAAAAAATGTTTGAACCTTTAGAAAACCTTGGTGTGGAACATTTGTTTGGTCAAGTAGAGCGTATTGAAGACCATGGAACAAGCAAAAAAATTGTCACAGATGATGGAGAATTTGAGGCTAAAACCGTGGTGATTGCAACAGGGTCTAACCACCGTTTATTGAATGTCCCTGGTGAAGCGGAACTGAATAGCAGAGGAGTTTCCTACTGTGCTGTTTGTGATGGAGCTTTCTTTCGAGATGAGGATCTCCTAGTCGTTGGTGGTGGTGATTCTGCGGTAGAAGAAGCTGTCTTTTTGACGCAATTTGCAAAAACAGTGACCATTGCCCATCGTCGAGATGAGCTTCGGGCCCAAAAAGTTCTTCAAGATCGAGCTTTTGCCAATGATAAAATCCACTTTGCTTGGAATACTGTTGTTGAAGAAATTAAGGGAGATCAAAAGGTAACCTCTGTTCTTTTAAAAGATGTCAAGACAGGAGAGGTCAGAGAGAAAGCCGTTGGTGGCGTCTTTATCTATGTAGGTTTAGATCCTGTTAGCGATTTTGCAAGCGATCTTGGTATTTTGGATGAGAACGGTTGGGTGGTGACAGATGATCATATGAAAACGGCTGTTCCAGGTATTTTTGCAGTCGGAGATGTCCGTCAAAAAGACTTGCGTCAAGTGACGACCGCAGTCGGAGATGGCGCGATTGCGGGACAGGAAGTTTATAAATATATCACAGAAAATGATTAAACTTTAAGAAATCTGGGGCTTTGTGTCTCAGATTTTTTCTGTTTTCCTTTCAGTATTCAATAGGGCTGAAATATGCTATAATGGTACTAATTTTATGGTAGTCTTTCATAGAACAAATCAATAAAAAAAGAGGTAGTACAAATGTATCCAGATGACAGTTTAACCTTGCATACTGATTTATACCAAATAAACATGATGCAAGTCTATTTTGATCAAGGTATCCACAATAAACATGCTGTATTTGAAGTGTATTTTCGTCAACAGCCTTTTAAAAACGGTTACGCTGTATTTGCTGGCTTAGAGAGAATTGTGAAATACTTGGAAAACTTGAGTTTTTCTGAGAGCGATATTGCCTATTTAGAGTCACTTGGTTATCATGGGGCCTTCTTGGAATATCTTCGTGATCTCAAGTTGGAATTGACGGTACGATCGGCTCAAGAAGGAGACTTAGTCTTTGCGAATGAACCAATTGTTCAGGTAGAGGGCCCTTTAGCTCAGTGTCAATTGGTGGAAACAGCCCTTTTGAATATCGTCAACTTTCAAACCTTGATTGCAACAAAAGCTGCTCGTATTCGTTCGGTCATTGAAGATGAGCCTTTGATGGAATTTGGAACACGTCGTGCGCAAGAAATGGATGCGGCCATTTGGGGAACTCGTGCAGCAGTCATCGGAGGGGCCAATGGAACTAGTAATGTTCGTGCAGGAAAACTCTTTGGAATCCCAGTTTTAGGAACCCATGCCCATTCTCTTGTACAAGTATATGGGAATGACTATCAAGCCTTTAAAGCTTATGCGGAAACCCATAAAGATTGTGTCTTCCTCGTCGATACCTATGATACGCTTCGTATTGGGGTACCAGCAGCTATTCAGGTAGCGCGTGAAATGGGAGATAAGATCAATTTCCTAGGCGTCCGGATTGACTCAGGAGATATTGCTTATATTTCTAAAAAGGTTCGCCAGCAATTAGATGAGGCTGGGTTTACAAATGCTAAAATCTACGCTTCTAATGACTTGGATGAAAATACCATCCTCAACTTAAAAATGCAAAAAGCAAAAATTGATGTTTGGGGTGTAGGAACCAAGTTAATTACAGCTTACGATCAACCAGCGCTTGGAGCGGTATACAAAATTGTCTCTGTTGAAAACGAAGCAGGAGAGATGATCAATACCATCAAGCTTTCCAATAATGCAGAGAAAGTTTCTACACCAGGTAAAAAGCAAGTCTGGCGGATTACCAGCCGTGAAAAAGGTAAGTCAGAAGGGGACTACATCACTTACGATGGAGTAGATGTTTCACAACTGACAGAACTTAAAATGTTCCATCCAACTTATACCTACATTAATAAAACAGTCCGAAACTTTGAGGCGGTTCCTCTTTTAGTGGATATTTTTAAAGAGGGTCAATTGGTTTATCAACTGCCAACATTATCAGAAATTCAAGAATATGCTCGTAAAAATTACGATCAATTATGGGATGAATACAAGCGCGTTCTCAATCCACAGCATTACCCAGTTGACTTGGCCAAAGATATTTGGCAGGATAAGATGGATCTGATCGAGGAAATGCGTAACAAGGCCAATGGAGAAGGAGAAGCAAAATGAGTTTGCAAGAAGAGATTATCCAACAATTGGGTGTCAAGCCTAGCATTGATCCTCAGGAAGAGATTCGCCGCTCGGTTGATTTCTTAAAAAGATATCTAAAAAAACATCCCTTCTTGAAAACATTTGTATTAGGGATCTCAGGAGGACAAGATTCAACTCTTGCTGGACGATTAGCTCAATTAGCCATGGAAGAAATGCGTGCAGAAACAGGAGATGCCTCCTATCAATTTATTGCCGTTCGTCTTCCTTATGGGGTACAAGCAGATGAAGCAGATGCACAAAAAGCATTGGCCTTTATCCAGCCGGATGTTAGCCTGGTTGTGAATATCAAGGAGTCTGCTGACGAAATGGTACGAGCAGTAGAAGCGACTGGAACAGAGGTTTCTGATTTTAACAAAGGCAATATTAAGGCTCGCAGTCGCATGATTGCTCAGTATGCTCTAGCTGGAGCACGCAGCGGAGCGGTGATTGGAACGGATCATGCTGCAGAAAATATTACTGGTTTCTTCACAAAATTTGGAGATGGTGGTGCAGATATTTTACCCCTTTTCCGTTTGAATAAACGCCAAGGAAAACAATTGCTTAAGGCCTTAGGAGCCGATCCTGCTCTTTATGAGAAAATCCCAACAGCAGATTTGGAAGAAGAAAAACCAGGAATAGCAGATGAAGTAGCACTGGGTGTCACCTATAATGAAATTGATGATTACCTAGAAGGCAAACAAGTGAGTCCAGAAGCTCAAGCCACTATTGAAAAATGGTGGTACAAAGGCCAACACAAACGCCACTTGCCAATCACAGTATTTGATCATTTTTGGGAGTAAAAAGGTCCAGTGGACCTTTTTAGCCCGAGTCTTAAAATAGGAGAACGAGGTAGAAATCGGTAACTCGTAGAGTTCTATTTCGTAGTCTCACCATACAATATTGTGAAAAGCATTAAAAAGAAGGGCGGTTTCATCCGTCCTTTTCTTCTAGATTAAAGTAACCAACTTGCAAAGTTCAAGTTGCATGAAAAAATGAAGGGAGACAATCTATGAAGCATCTTGGAAGTCTTGTCATAGAGACGGAGCGTTTATACATGAGGCCTTTCGTTTTGGAGGATGCATCAGCGATGTTTGAAAATTGGGCTTCTGATCCTGAAACCCTGAAATATGTCACCTGGGATGCCCATGCATCTTCTGAGAGAACTAGAGAATCGATCAAAAGATGGATCGAACAGTATCGTAAATCAGATACTTATAAATGGGCGATTTGTTTGAAAACATCACCGGATCAGGTAATTGGAGATATTAGTGTGGTTTCTCAGGACCCGGAAAGTCAATCATGCGAGCTAGGTTATATCCTTGGCAAGAAATTCTGGGGGCAGGGATTCATGACAGAAGCCGTCATAGCTGTTTTGGCTTTCTTATTGAACGAAGTCGGATTTAAAGAAATCAAAGCCACTTATGTCAGTTTAAATCCTGCTTCAGGGAAAGTCATGGAAAAGACAGGAATGCAGTATGTAGAAACCATCCCTCATGCCATTCAACGCAAAGGATATTGTGGGGATAAAATCATCTATTCTATACAGAATCCCTCTCTATAGGGTGATTTTTACTTGAAGATTCTGCTCAAAGGATTATAATAGTAAATAACGAAAAAAGGAGATTGCTATGTCAGAATTAACGAAAGAATTTACAGACCAGCTCTATGCTAATTATGAAGCAAATGTGAAATATGCGGCTCTTGAAAATGCTGTTACCCACAATGGGATCCATGCATCGCTTGAAACGCGCAAGAGTGCAGTAGAAAATACACCAGTTTTTTCACTTGATTTGACCAAGGATAAGGTGACAAACCAAAAAGCATCTGGACGTTGTTGGATGTTTGCGGCTTTAAATACCTTCCGTCACAAGATGATTTCAAGCTTCCAATTGGAGGATTTTGAATTGTCTCAAGCACATACTTTCTTTTGGGATAAGTATGAAAAATCAAACTGGTTTTTGGAGCAAGTGATTGCTACAGCAGACCAAGAATTGACCAGCCGTAAGGTGGCTTTTCTCCTACAAACCCCACAACAAGATGGCGGTCAATGGGATATGGTGGTATCTCTCTTTGAGAAATACGGAGTGGTTCCAAAATCAGTTTATCCAGAATCGATTTCTTCAAGCAATAGCCGGGAATTGAACACCTACCTCAATAAACTCTTGCGTCAAGATGCGCAAATCTTGCGTGATTTGATTCACTCAGGCGCAGATAGTGAGGCAGTTGCGAGCAAGAAACAAGCGCTGTTGCAAGAAATTTTTAACTTCTTGGCTATGTCTTTAGGATTGCCTCCACGTGAATTTGACTTTTCATACCGTGATAAGGACAACCAATTCCATAGTGAAAGTGGTTTAACTCCACAAAGCTTCTACAAAAAATATGTAGACCTTCAATTAGACGATTACGTCTCTATTATCAATGCCCCAACTACAGACAAGCCATATGGAAATTCTTACACCGTAGATATGCTGGGCAATGTTGTTGGTAGCCGTCCAGTCCGCTACCTAAATGTTCCAATGGATCGATTGAAAGAATTAGCCATTGCTCAAATGAAAGCAGGGGAAACTGTCTGGTTTGGTTCAGATGTAGGCCAAGTCAGCAACCGTAAAGCCGGAATCCTGGCAACAGATGTCTACGATTTTGAAGCAGGCATGGACATTCATTTGACACAAGACAAGGCGGGTCGCTTGGACTATGCAGAAAGTCTCATGACACATGCTATGGTCTTGACAGGGGTTGATTTAGACGAAGCAGGTCAGTCTCGTAAATGGAAGGTTGAAAATTCATGGGGAGACAAGGTCGGTACAGATGGTTACTTTGTGGCTTCTGATGCTTGGATGGATGAATATACCTACCAAATCGTGGTTCGTAAAGAATTCCTAACAGCAGACGAATTAGCAGCCTATGAAGCCGAACCAATCGTTTTAGCACCCTGGGACCCAATGGGAGCTTTGGCAAAATAATGATACAGAAAAGAGCCGAAAGGCTCTTTTTTTTATATACTCAAAAATAAAAAAGCTGGGAAGTCTAACTAAATAAATCAGATTTTATTCGTTCTGGTTTTTTAACCATTGTTTTAAAAAAAGCCGGGCAAAAGCCCGACTTCTCTGTTATATTATTCGTTATGATTGTTAGATTCTTGTGAAGAAGGCTCAGATGGTTTAGATTGATTTTCTTCGTTCGAAGAGCTAGACGATGGTTCTTCATACGAATACTGATCAGTGGAATAACTTGGCTCATAGTAGTAGTTATTGTAGTTGTTCTTACCATTGTTTAAGTAGAGATAAGAACCACTTCGATACAGTCCACTTGGTTGCGTCCAATCCGTATGACCAGAGTTATTATTATTAGCAAGATAGAGCATCATTTGACGGTAGACATCCGTTGCGACCTGTATTCCATTATCCAATACTGGTGTAAAGCGATTTGAATAACCTGTCCATACTGCCATGGCATATTCAGGAGTGTAACCGACAAACGACTCATCTGGTAATACATAACTTGAGTAACCTGTATTTTTCGTTAACTTATGGACTTCATTATCCGCATAGTTTGATGTACCAGTCTTACCTGCTTGGTAGACTCCAGAAATGGCAGCATTGGTACCAGTACCAGACATGAGGACGGTCTTCATCATATCTGTCATCATATAGGCAGTTGTAGCCTTCATTGCGCGGGTTCCTTCGGAATCAAATTCTTTTGTGGTTCCATCACTAAAGACGACTCGACTGACATATTTTGGTTTGTAATAGGTACCACCATTTGCAAAAGCCGCATAGGCAGCTGCCATTTTCTCGCTGCTGGCCCCGTATTTGTTGCTAGAATCACTTGTATTACTTGAAATGGCATTAGCATAGACCATTTCTGGATAATCAATTCCTAATCCATTTAGGAATTTCTTAGCTTTTTTCAGACCAACTTTTTCAAGGGCCTTCACAGCAGGAACGTTCCGAGATTGCTGGATAGCGTAGGTGATGGACATACTACCATAGTACGAGTGGTCCCAGTTGTAGACAGGCGTTGAGGAATGAGGGAAGTTGTATGGCGCATCTGTTGTAGTAGCTGCTGTAGATGTGTATTCCTCATGTTCAAGAGCGGGAGCATAATCTGAAATTGGTTTCATGGTTGATCCCCAGTCTCTATTGGTCTCAACTGCCTGGTTGGTTCCAAAGGAAACGTTGCTGGATTGGTGACGAGAACCGAGTTGAGCGATAACCTTACCATTATTCACATCAATAACAGTAGAAGCTACTTGCATTTCATCATCAGGATAATTAACATATTCATCTGTATTGTAGATATCCCAGAGTTTCTTTTGAGCTTCTGTGTCAACGTTCGTATAGACATCCATGCCCGTCGTCAGCAAATTGTAGCCTGTTTCTTCTTCGACCTGCTCAATGACTTCTTTCAGGTAATTATCCATGTATGCTGGATAACTACTTGATGAGCTGAGGCTTTGAAGGCCATCCGTTACAGGCGTATTCACCGCTGCTTCGTATTGTTTGTTAGAAATGGACTTCATATCAAGCATTTCTTTCAATACCAAGTTTCGACGTTGTTGTGCTGCTTCAGGATGAGAGTAGGGATCATATTGGTTCGGTGCTTGAGGCATCCCTGCCAGAAGTGCGACTTGAGGAAGAGACAGATCTTTTAGATCTTTTCCGTAATAGCTTTTTGCAGCCGTCTGCATTCCGTAGTTTCCATTTGCCATAAAGACTTTATTGACGTAATAGGTCAATATTTCTTGTTTGGTTGCCTTCTTTTCAAGCTGTGTCGCCAGCCAGGCTTCTTGAATTTTACGTGAAAGAGTACGGTCAGAAGCAGAGGTTGAGAAATAAGTTAATTTGATCAATTGCTGCGTCAAAGTAGAACCACCTTGACTACCTCCGTGAAGGTTGTGAAGGAAGGAACCACCGATCCGAACAATGTCAACCCCCCGGTGATTAAAGAAACGATGGTCTTCAATAGCTATAATGGCATTGACTAGATCTGTAGGAATTTCATTGGCTGTTACGTTGATGCGTTTTTCAGCCCCTAAATCTGCAATTAGGTTATTTTTGTTGTCATAAATCTTACTCGATGTGGTAGCAACCAAATCTTTTTCAGATAAGGTTGGAGCCTTCATGGCATAGTAGCCAAAAATGAGAGCACCTAGAACAAATAAAAGTAAGAAGAATGAAATGGCTGCGATTGCAACATATTTCAACCATTGGATGACTGTTTGTTTATTCATTTAAATACCGCCTAGAAGTTTCTGTTCGATAATATCAAGATAAGGAATACTTGGAAGTTGATCCTTACCCACAAGAAAGCCATTCTCCTGAATGTAGGAGAGGGGCATGGATTTAGTGCCATGATCGATATTGTAGTAGGAAATTAAAGCAAGAGCCGGTAGCAAGTAGGTTTCACTCAGTTTTGCAAAGTGCAATAGTACGAAACAGACCCCACCTTGCTGGACAACCGCAGCCATATGATCGATCTGATGTTGATGAAAATTTTTCATTGGCATGGACTGCTTTTGCTGCGTTTCCTTAGCTTCAAAATCAATATAATGTCCCTTGTATACTCCAGAATAATCCGTAGTAGAGGCCTGCCTAAAGTAGGCTTCTACTATTTTTGCACGACTACGCTGTGGATAATCTACTTTTACAATCTGAATGGGGGTCGGTTTTTTATGAATGACCGCCAAGCCTCGAGAGAGGTAGTATTGATTACTTTCGTTGATCATTTTTTCAAATGTCATTCCACGATTGGCAAAGTCGATCGGCTGTTTCCTTTGAGTAGAGACAGCTGTTTTTTTAGCTACTTTATGTGGATAGTTGACCATCGTTCTCCTTATTGGTACAATTACATCACTCTATTATATCACAAAATAGAAGAATGAGGAAAAAATGAATACCATACTTGTTGTAGGCTATAAAAACTTTGAAGTAGGAATCTTTTCCAAGCAGGATCCTAGGCTGACCATTATCAAAAAAGCCATCGAAAGGGATCTTAGACGTTTGTTTGAAGAAGGAATTCAGTGGCTGATTTTTACAGGGAATCTGGGATTTGAAGCTTGGGTCTTGGAGGTCGCCCTTGGTTTAAAGAAGGATTATGATTTTAAAATGGCGACGATCTTTTTATTTGAAAATGTGGGTGAAAATTGGAATGAAGTGAACCAAGAAATACTGACTCGCTTCAAGCAGGTAGATTTTGTAAAATATGCCTATCCACACTACACCAATCCTGGGCAATTGAAAGAATACAATCAATTTTTAGTAGACAATGCCGATGGAGGCTATATTTTTTATGATCCTGAAAACGAAACAAATTTAAACTATCTTTACAAAATGATGACGGAAAAAGATCCCTTCTATGTCAAACGATTAAGTTTTGATGACTTAAATGATCTTGCTGAAAATTTTTACGAAAATTAAGTGTTATACCTTGATTTTTCTTACCATTTTTTTATATAATTGAGTTGATGAACTAGATTGGAGAGAGTAATGGCAAGTATTCATTTTACTGCGAAAGATATTTATGATCAAGATTTTAATAGAGAAGTTCGCGGGTTTAGTAAGGTTGAAGTAAACGAATTTTTAGATGATGTCATAAAAGACTATGAAACCTATGCGGCTTTGGTAAAGGAGTTGCGTGAAGAAAATGCGCGTCTTCGTGAAGAACTTGCGAAACAAGCACAAGCAGTACCGCAAGAAGCTTCTGTAGCAGGTAGTACTGGGCAAGAATTTCCGCAAGTGACAACTGCCACAAACTTTGATATTTTGAAACGACTCAATCGTTTGGAAAAAGAAGTTTTTGGGAAACAGATCGTAGATCGCGATTATTAATCCCATAGATCGTGCAATTTTTGGATAATCGCGTGAGAGCTTTCTCTCATGAGGAAAGTCCATGCTAGCACAGGCTGTGATGCCTGTAGTGTTTGTGCTAGGTGAATCCATAAGCCTAGGAACTTGATCTTCAAGTTACGGCGAGCGAACGAGCTAAGTCTTAGGATAAGTTCTACTAACTCTGAAAGTGCCACAGTGACGTAGTTTTTAGGGAAACCTAAAAAGTGGAACGCGGTAAACCCCTCAAGCTAGCAACCCAAACTTTGGTCGGGGCATGGGATGCGTGGAAACGAACATAGCATTCTGACTGGAAACAGTAGACAGATGATTATCGAAGGAAATGGTACCTAGTCATTTCTGGAACAAAACATGGCTTATAGAAAATTGCATATAGGTTGTTGAGGGGGAGAGAGATCTCAACCTCCTTTTTTAAAATGATAGGAATAAGATGATAAAACAATTTGAATTGGTGGCAACGGCAGCAGCTGGTTTGGAGGCGGTGGTTGGTCGCGAACTGAGAGAGCTGGGCTATGATTGCCAGGTTGAAAATGGACGAGTTCGCTTTCAAGGTGATAGTAGCGCGATTATTGAGACCAATCTTTGGTTGCGAGCGGCGGATAGAGTGAAGATTGTCGTTGGAAGTTTTCCAGCCAAAACCTTTGAGGAACTCTTTCAAGGTGTTTTTGCCTTGGATTGGGAAAATTATTTGCCCCTGGGGGCACGTTTCCCTATTTCAAAAGCAAAATGTGTCAAATCAAAACTCCATAATGAGCCAAGTGTTCAAGCCATTTCAAAAAAAGCTGTTGTTAAAAAGTTGCAAAAGTACTATGCTCGTCCAGAAGGAATTCCTCTGATGGAAAACGGTCCAGAGTTCAAGATTGAAGTGTCCATTCTGAAAGATCAGGCAACTGTTTTTATCGATACAACAGGTAGTAGCCTCTTCAAACGTGGCTATCGGACTGAAAAAGGAGGCGCTCCCATCAAGGAAAATATGGCGGCAGCCATTCTTCAGTTGTCTAATTGGTACCCTGATAAGCCATTGATTGATCCGACATGTGGCTCTGGAACTTTTTGTATTGAGGCAGTGATGATCGCTCGCAATATGGCACCTGGCTTGCGCAGGACCTTTTCTTTTGAGGAATGGAATTGGATAGATGATCGGTTGATTTACGAAATCCGTCAAAAAGCAAGTCAAAAAATTGATCGTGATATCACTTTGGACATCATGGGGACTGATATTGATGCGCGAATGATTGAAATTGCCAAAGAAAATGCCCAAAAAGCAGGTGTTGGCAATGATATCACCTTCAAACAAATGCGGGTCCAAGATCTTCGCTCGGATAAGATCAACGGGGTGATCATCTCCAACCCTCCCTATGGAGAGCGCTTATCAGATGATCAAGGTGTCACGAAGTTGTATGCGGAAATGGGACAAGTTTTTGCTCCTCTCAAAACCTGGAGCAAATTTATCTTGACGAGTGATGAAGGTTTTGAAGCGAAATACGGAAGTAAAGCTGACAAAAAACGAAAACTGTATAACGGAACTTTAAAAGTTGATCTCTACCAATATTTTGGGGAACGTGTGAAACGGCAAATAAAGGCGTAGAAAGGATTTTTTATGACAGAGAAGGACAAGAAACCATTGGAGCAAGAAACAGAATCTATTTTGGATTTTGAAGATGCTAAAGATATGACGATTGGACAGGCCAATCGAAAAGCAGAAGAGATAGAAGCTGGTGTGACAGAAGACGATAATGTCTTGGATAAATACATCAAGCAACACCGGGCAGAAATTGAGGCAGATAAATACGATACAAAGATTTTGGCTCAAGAAGAATTAGCCAAAGCAGAAGAGTTGGCAGCTAAGGAGGCAGCTACTGAAGTGGTAGAAGCACCAGCAGCCCAAATACCAGAAGTGAAGGAAACGGTCTTGGAGCAAAGGCCGGAAATGGATGCCATTTCAACAGAGCTTCCAACCAAGATAAAGTTTGGTCCTGTTCCGACAGAACCAATCACTGAACCAGTGGATCTTCCAGAGGAAACACCACAAAATGGTAGTAAACGCCTCAAAACGATTTTGTATTCTACCTTAGGGCTAGCGATTATTGCTTCAGCTGGATTTGTAACTTATAACTGGATGCACAGTCGTGGAAAATCTGGTGGTACAACTGTTGTATCCTCTTCATCAAGCAAATCAACTTCGACTTCAAAATCAAGTAGCAGTGAAACACAAGCTCAAAAACTGGAAGAGTTTACGAAGGCCTATGATGCCTTTTTCGTAGATGACTCAAAAAGTGCCCTTAAAAATGATAAATTCGGAGATCTAGAAAATCTGAAGAAGTCGCTTGACAAGCTAGAAGGAAGCAGTGAGTATCAGGCAGCTAAAACGAAATATGATGATCTAGTGAAACAGGTCTCTGCTATTCAGAAAGTCAATTCACAATTTACATCTCCTGTGATCAAAGATGGTGTTCTTGATGAAAATGCTAAAGCAAAAAGTGATGCGACTTTTGGCGATACAAAGACCGGTAATGAAAAATTGGATAGCTTATTGAATAATGCAATTGCACAAGGCCGTTCGCAACAAGTGGCGACACCAGCACCTGTGACAGGAACTGGTGGTACAGAAGCTTCTAATGCAGCTGCAACGCCTGCTCAGTCGGCTATCCCAGCTGGAGGTTCTGCCGCAAATAGTTCAGGAGCTGCTCAACCAGGCTATTCAGGATATGGCCTTTCAAGCAATGGTGTGGCCCTTCAACGCAGCTTGAGCCGTGTACCATACAACCAAGCTGCAATTGATGATGTCAATAACCCGGCTTGGGTATTTGGAGATGGTATTCTTGAAAAAGTATTGAATATTGCCCGTCAACGTGGTTATATTACTGGTAACCAGTACATTTTGGAACGTGTCAATATCATTAAGGGAAATGGCTATTACAATCTCTTCAAACCCGATGGAACCTACCTCTTTAGTATAAATGCTAAAACTGGCTATTTTGTTGGAAATGGAAAAGGTCACTCAGATGCTTTGGATTATTAATGCATGAGCCAACTTACCATTTCTGGGAAAAATGACAATAAAAAAAGGATGAACCACAGGTTCATCTTTTTTGAGTCTTAAACAACATGACGTCCAAACGGATCGTCTGAAATTCCTTGATCTAAAATTAATTGGCACCATTCTTTGGCTGAAAATAGGCTGTGGTCCTTGTAATTTCCACAAGACTCAATGGTGGTACCTGGAACATCTTCCCAGGTGCTGACAGTTGCAATTTCTTCCAAAGATTCTTTCAACACTTTAGCAATTTCAGTACTGGAATGCTGTCCCCACATGATCATATGAAATCCAGTCCGGCATCCAAATGGTGAACAATCAATCATGCCATCAATTCGTTTACGAATGAGCATTGCAAGCAGGTGTTCGATGGTATGGAGTCCCGCAGTTGGAATGGCATTTTCGTTTGGTTGCACCAACCGAATATCAAAGTTGGAGATGATATCTCCTTTAGGACCTGTTTCTTCTCCAATCAAGCGGACATAAGGGGCTTTTACAGCTGTGTGGTCTAATTCAAAACTTTCAACGATGACTTCTTTTGACATACTTTCTTCCTTCTTTGTTTTTCTTGATTATAGCATAAAAAGGAGAATCAACAAAGTGGAAATCGCTGGATTTCTTAGAGGGATAGCATCAGGAAAAACAGTTTAAAATAGGAATCATAGAACAAAAATATCCTAGCTTCTTCTTGTTTTTTTAGATTGTTAATTTTGGTAATTTATGGTAAAATGATAAAGAATTTTTTAATTCAACTAATGAAATTAGATTTGGGGTAAAAGCATGCATTTTTTAATTACAGGTGTTTTTGCCGCGGTCATTGGTTTAGTCATTGGATATGTGGGAACTGCTCTAAAAATGAAAGCTTCTAAAGAAGCAGCAGAACTCACTCTTTTAAATGCTGAACAAGAAGCAACGAATTTACGTGGACAAGCAGAACGCGAAGCTGATTTGATCTTAAAAGAAGCTAAGCATGAATCAAGTTCACTTAAAAAAGAAGCACTTTTGGAGGCAAAAGAAGAAGCCAGAAAATATCGTGAAGAAGTCGATGCTGAGTTTAAGTCAGAACGACAAGAATTGAAGCAGTTAGAAAGCCGTTTGGCAGATCGTGCCAGCAATCTTGATCGTAAAGATGACAATTTAACAAGCAAAGAACAGTCTCTTGAACACAAAGAGCAAAGTCTTACAGATAGAACTAAACACATTGATGCGCGTGAACAACAGCTGGAAGAGCTTGAACACAAGAAAGTGGAAGAACTGGAACGTGTTGCTTCTTTGAGTCAAGGAGAAGCGCGTGACATTATTTTAAATCAGACGGAAGATCAACTTTCCAAAGAAATTGCGTCACGCATTCGTGATGCTGAGTTGGAAGTGAAGGAACGTTCTGATAAGATGGCAAAAGACATTCTCGTCCAAGCCATGCAACGGATGGCAGGTGATTTTGTTGCTGAGCAAACTAACTCAACGGTTCATTTGCCAGATGATAGCATGAAGGGCCGTATTATCGGTCGCGAGGGTCGTAATATTCGTACCTTTGAGAGCTTGACAGGTGTTGATGTGATTATTGACGATACACCGGAAGTTGTCACCTTGTCAGGTTTTGATCCGATTCGTCGTGAAATTGCCCGTATGACAATGGAAAGTCTTCTCAAAGATGGTCGCATCCATCCAGCTCGTATCGAAGAGTTGGTTGAGAAAAATCGTCAGGAAATTGACAATCGTATTCGTGAATACGGTGAGGCCGCTGCCTATGAAATCGGTGCGCCAAACCTCCACCCAGATTTGATGAAAATTATGGGACGGTTGCAATTCCGTACTTCTTATGGTCAAAACGTTTTACGTCACTCCATTGAAGTTGCCAAACTTTCTGGTATTATTGCTAGCGAGTTGGGTGAAAATGCTACCTTGGCACGACGTGCAGGATTCTTACATGATATCGGTAAAGCAATTGACCGTGAAGTGGAAGGAAGTCATGTTGAAATTGGGACAGAATTGGCACGGAAGTACAAGGAACATCCAGTGGTTGTCAATACCATTGCCAGTCACCATGGTGATGTGGAACCTGAAAGTGTTATCGCGGTCATTGTCGCTGCAGCGGATGCCTTGAGTGCAGCTCGACCTGGAGCACGAAGTGAGTCACTTGAAAGCTACATCAAACGTTTGCAAGATCTAGAAGAAATTGCAAATAGTTTTGAAGGAGTTAAGACAAGTTTCGCCCTTCAAGCGGGTCGTGAAATCCGTATTATGGTTAGCCCTGAGGCCATCAAGGATGATAAAGTGACGATCTTGGCTCATGATATTCGTGAGAAGATCGAATCTAATCTTGAATATCCTGGAAACATTAAGGTTACCGTTATTCGAGAATTGCGTGCAGTAGATTACGCAAAATAAGCAAAAAGCTTGAGATCTAGTATCTCAAGCTTTTTTGAATGAAAAAATCAGTTGAAAATTAGGCCGATTTTTGTTACACTAGATAGAAAGACATTGAAGGAGAAATCATGGCGGATCGTGGCTTATTAATCGTATTTTCTGGCCCTTCGGGGGTTGGAAAAGGAACGGTCAGACGAGAAATTTTTGAAAACTCGGACAATCAGTTTCAGTATTCTGTATCGATGACGACGCGTGCACAACGTCCAGGTGAAGTTGATGGTGTCGACTATTTTTTCCGTACACGTGAGGAATTTGAAGATTTGATCCGTCAAGGGCAAATGTTGGAGTACGCTGAGTACGTTGGAAATTACTATGGGACTCCTTTAACCTATGTGAATGAAACATTGGACAAAGGAATTGATGTATTCCTTGAAATTGAAGTTCAGGGTGCTCTTCAAGTAAAGAAGAAAGTTCCAGATGCAGTTTTTATCTTCTTAACCCCGCCTGATTTGGATGAATTGCAAGATCGATTAGTAGGTCGCGGGACAGATAGTGCAGAAGTTATTGCGCAACGGATTGAAAAAGCAAAAGAAGAAATCGCCATGATGCGTGAATATGACTACGCGATTGTGAACGATGAAGTTCCTCTTGCTGCTGAACGGGTTAAACGGGTGATCGAAGCTGAACACTTCCGTGTGGACCGTGTGATTGGCCATTACATGGACATGTTGCCCAAAACACAAACCGTGGCTACGAGATAAAAAATTAGAAATTAGGTAAAAAATTATGATGTTAAAACCTTCTATTGATACGTTGCTCGACAAAGTACCTTCAAAATATTCATTGGTTATTCTTGAAGCAAAACGAGCTCATGAATTGGAAAGTGGTGCAGTGCCAACTCAAGAATTCCAATCAGTTAAATCAACATTACAAGCGCTTGAAGAAATCGAGTCAGGAAACGTAGTTGTTCACCCGGATCCAGAAGCAAAACGTGAAGCGCTTCGTCGTCGGATTGAGGCAGAGCGGATTCGCAAAGAAGAAGAAGAGCGTAAAATTAAGGAACAAATTGCCAAAGAAAAAGAAGATGGTGAAAAAATTTAAGGTTGGGGGCTTCTCAATCTTATTTTTTGCTATTTAAAGGGTTCCGTGATAAAGTAAAGCTCATATGATAGAGGCTGGAGGTGAAAAAGTGATAGCAAAAGTCATCGTAGACGTTCCATTGATGCAGACGGATAAACCCTATTCTTATCAGATTCCATCAGAATTTGAGGATATGGTAGAGGCAGGTATGCGAGTTCATGTCCCCTTTGGTAAAGGGAATCGCCTCATTCAAGGGATTGTGGTAGATGTTGTAGAAGAGGCAGACACAAGCGAGGAATTGAAGGCGATTGGAGAGGTATTAGATTACACTCCTGTCTTAAATCAAGAGCAGTTCTGGTTGGCAGATCAATTGCGAAAAAGTGTCTTTTCCTACAAAATAACGATTTTAAAAGCCATGCTTCCCTCACTTCTTAATTCCAGCTATGATAAGATTTTGTATCCTCAACCTTCTTTAGAGCCCACTCTCAAAGTAAAACTTTTTGGTAAAAAAAATGAAGTTTCTTTTTCTTCTCTAGATGCGGCCGATCAAGCCCAAGTGATGCGATTGGTCAGAAAAGGAGATTTGGTACTTGAATACAAGGCCAAGGATAAGAAACAAATTAAAACAGAAAAATGGTATCGTGTTGACCAAGAAAAGTTGAAAGAACTTCAACCGTCTGCCAGAGCTAAAAAGCGTCTGGTTTTGAAAGAAAAATTACAATTAGAGACGCAAGAAAAACCGTTGGCAGATCTGTATAAGGAATTTTCAAAGCCGGTAGTAGCCTATTTTGTGGAGCAAGGTGCCCTCAAGGTTAGCGAACGTGAAGTCAATCGTGCTGCTCAATACTTCGAAGGAAAAAAACAAAGCCAGGCCTTGATTTTAAACCAAGAACAGGCAAAGGCGGTAGAGGCGGTTGTTTCCCAAATTGGAAAAACTTCGACCCCCTTTCTTTTAGAAGGAGTGACTGGAAGCGGAAAGACGGAAGTTTATCTGCAGATTATTCAGGAAGTTCTAAATAAGGGGAAAACGGCTATTATGTTGGTTCCTGAGATTTCCCTGACGCCACAGATGACGGATCGTTTTATCTCTCGTTTTGGTCAGGAAGTAGCCATTCTGCACTCGGGGCTCTCAAACGGTGAGAAGTATGATCAATGGCGGAAAGTTGAACGTGGGGAGGCCAAGGTAGTTGTTGGAGCGCGCTCAGCCATCTTTGCACCTTTGAAGAATATAGGTGCCATCATCATTGATGAGGAACATGAGGCTTCCTACAAACAAGATAGCAACCCTCGCTACCATGCGCGGGAAGTCGCAATCTTAAGAGCTCAGTACAATCAAGCAGTTTTGCTTCTTGGCTCAGCCACCCCAAGTCTAGAATCACGGGCTCGTGCAACAAAAGGGGTTTATGAATTAATTCGTCTAACCCAGCGGGCCAATCCGGCAGCCAAAATTCCAGAAGTTAAAGTCGTTGATTTCCGTGATTATATTGGCCAAAATGAAGCTGGAAACTTCACTCCTGTCTTAGTGGAAGCTATTTCTGATCGCTTGCAGAAAAAAGAGCAGGTTGTCTTGATGTTGAACCGACGTGGCTATTCCAGCTTTGTCATGTGTCGCGAGTGTGGGACAGTGGATACGTGTCCAAATTGTGACATCTCTTTGACCCTCCATATGGACACAAAAACGATGAATTGCCATTACTGTGGTTATAGTAAGGCAATTCCTCGACACTGTCCAAATTGCCAAAGTAGTTCCATTCGTTATTATGGAACAGGAACGCAAAAAGCCTATGATGAATTACAAGAGATCTTTCCTGAGGCTAAAATTTTGCGCATGGATGTGGATACCACTCGAAAAAAAGGGAGCCACGCAGCCATATTAGAGGCTTTCGGGAATGGAGAAGCGGATATATTATTAGGAACGCAAATGATTGCGAAAGGTCTAGATTTTCCCAATGTGACCTTGGTGGGTGTTTTGAACGCGGATACTTCTTTAAATTTGCCAGATTATCGATCCTCAGAGAGAACCTTTCAACTCTTGACTCAGGTGGCAGGAAGGGCAGGTCGGGCAGATAAAGAGGGAGAAGTGATTATTCAAAGCTATAATCCCAATCATTATGCAATTCAATTTGCTAAGGAGCAAGATTATGAAGGCTTTTTTGCTTATGAAATGAAGATTCGCAGACAGTTGGGCTATACACCGTATTATTTCACTGTTGGCTTGACTTTATCGCATAAGAATGAAGAAGTTGTGGTAAAAAAGGCTCATCAAGTGATGGAAATTCTTCGCTTAGGTTTATCTGATCAGAGTCAACTGCTAGGCCCAACTCCGAAGCCCATTGCACGTACACATAATCTCTATCACTATCAAATCATTTTAAAATATCGCTTTGAAGAAGGCATTACACAGGTATTGAATCAGGTCTTGGATTTTACTCAAGAGAAAGAAAATAAAGACCTGCGTGTCAGCATCGATAATGAACCACAAAGTTTTATGTAAGGAAGATAAGATGACAAAAATTATTTTTATGGGAACACCCGATTTTTCAGCAACTGTTCTAAAGGGCTTGTTAGCGGATCCCCTCTATGAAATTCTAGCAGTTGTAACACAGCCTGATCGAAAAGTAGGGCGCAAAAAAGAAATTCGAATGACCCCTGTTAAGCAAGTGGCTTTGGAACATCAACTACCGGTTTTACAGCCTGAAAAATTGTCAGGAAGTCCAGAAATGGGAACCCTTCTGTCACTAGATGCTGAAGGAATTGTGACGGCTGCTTTTGGCCAATTTTTACCGACAAAATTGCTGGAGAACTTCCAATTTGCGGTGAATGTCCACGCTTCTTTGCTGCCTAAATATAGAGGTGGAGCTCCTATTCACTATGCTCTAATCAATGGTGATGAAGAAGCTGGGGTTACAATTATGGAAATGGTCAAGGAAATGGATGCTGGAGACATGATTGCATCCCGATCTCTACCAATTTTAGATGAGGACAATGTGGGAACCTTGTTTGAAAAATTGTCTGTCCTTGGACGGGATCTACTCCTAGATAATTTGCCAGCTTACCTAGCAGGTGAGATCAAACCAAGGCCACAAGATCCGGATTTGGTGACATTTTCACCGAATATTTTGCCAGAAGAAGAAGTGCTGGATTGGACCAAAACCAATCGCCAAGTCTTTAATCAGATTCGAGGGATGAATCCTTGGCCGGTAGCCCATACTATACTAAATGGGCAACGGTTTAAGATCTACGAAGCGAAGCCATGTGAGGGCAACGGAACTCCAGGTCAAGTGATTCATCTCACCAAAAAAGAGTTGATCGTTGCTACTGGAGAAGGTGCGCTATCCCTCAAAGTTGTGCAGCCAGCAGGAAAACCGAAAATGTCGATTACAGACTTTTTAAACGGCGCCGGTCGTCAATTACAAGTAGGAGATCACTTTGGAAGTTAAACAAATCAATGCGCGTGAAGAGACCCTCCATATTTTGGAAGCTGTCTTTGATCAGGGAGCCTATTCCAATATCGCCTTGAATCAAGCGCTAGAAAAATCTTTGCTCTCAGATAAGGACAAGAGCTTTGTTACAGAAGTTGTATACGGTACAGTGGCACGCAAAATAACGCTTGAATGGTACCTTGCTCATGTTATTGAAGACCGTGAGAAATTGGATAGCTGGCTTTATGACCTCTTAATGATGAGTTTGTACCAGCTGGTCTATTTGGATCGCATTCCAGACCATGCCGTTGTCAATGAAGCTGTCCAGATAGCTAAAAGACGTAAAGAAGGTAGCGAGAAGTTTGTCAATGCTATCCTCAGAAAGCTTCTCCGTGAGGGCCTGCCAGATATTGATACCATCAAGCGAAAAAACAAACGCTATTCAGTGCAGTATTCTTTACCTGTCTGGTTGGTCAAAGAGCTCATTGAAGAATATGGTGAAGAACAGGCTCGGGCTATTTTTGAGAGTCTATACCAGCGCAATAAATCGAGTATTCGTGTTGTTGAGCTGGGTGAAAAAGAAACTCTTGCCCAGTTATTAGATGCGAAAGAATCCTTGCTAGCTCCAAGTGCTCTAGTAAAAGAACAAGGGCATTTTGCTGGGCACTCTTTCTTTAAAGAAGGAAAAATTGCCATTCAAGATGAATCTAGTCAATTGGTAGCACCAGCCTTAGAACTCCAAGGAGATGAATGGGTTCTAGATGCTTGTGCAGCACCCGGTGGTAAAACAACTCACATGGCTTCTTATCTCACAACTGGGAAAGTCACAGCCTTGGATCTTTATGATCACAAACTAAAATTGATTCAAGAAAATGCCAATCGGCTTCATGTTGCAGACAAAATTTTGACAAAAAAATTAGATGCGACAAAAGTCTTTGAAACATTTGGAGCGGATGCTTTTGATAAAATATTGGTAGATGCACCTTGTTCGGGGATTGGTCTCATAAGGAGAAAGCCGGATATCAAGTACACGAAAAAAAGCGCAGACTTTGATTCCTTGCAATCTGTTCAATTGGCAATTCTAGAAAGCGTTTGTCAAAGTGTACGTAAAGATGGTATAATAGTGTACAGTACATGTACGATTATGGGAAAGGAAAATTTTGAGGTGGTCCACAAGTTTTTGGAAAGCCACCCGAATTTTGAACTCGTCCCATTGAATCACGAAAGAAAAGATATTCTCAAAAATGGGTGTATATTGATTACACCTGAACTGTACGGGAGCGACGGTTTCTTTATCAGTCGTTTCAAGAGAATATCTTAAAATCAGGAGGGAACTGACAGAATGGATATTTCGATCTTAACCGATGTAGGTCAAAGACGGACAAATAACCAAGACTATGCAAATCAATATAAAAATAAGGCTGGGAAATCGATGATTTTTCTTGCCGACGGTATGGGGGGACACCGTGCCGGCAATATTGCAAGCGAAATGGCAGTCACAGACCTAGGTGCAGCCTGGGTTTCTTCTGAGATCGAGACGGTTAATCAAGTACGGGAATGGTTTGCAGAACATTTAGAAGCTGTGAACCGTCGGATTCATTTAGCAGGTCAAGATGATGAACACAAAGGAATGGGAACTACGCTGGAAGCTTTAGCTTTTGTAGAAGGTCAAGTCATTTACGCCCATGTGGGTGACTCACGTATTGGCCTGATTCGTCACGGGGAATACCAACAATTGACCAGTGACCATTCTCTTGTTAATGCCCTCTTGCGAGCTGGTCAAATTACAGAAGAAGAAGCAGCTCATCATCCGCAACGGAATATCATTACCCAGTCCATTGGCCAAAAAGATGAGTTAGAGCCAGATTATGGCTTGATTGGTGTTGAAGCAGATGATTACATTCTGATCAACAGCGATGGGTTGACCAATATGATCGGACCAGATGAAATTAGAGATATTGTTTTAAGTGATGTGTCACTTGAAGAAAAGGCTGAGACTTTGATTCGCTTTGCCAATAATGCTGGAGGTCTTGATAATATTACCGTTGTATTGCTCCACTTTACTGAGGAGGACGCAGCATGATTCAAATCGGCAAAATTTTTGCCGGACGATATAAAATCATCCAACAAATTGGTCGCGGGGGGATGGCAGATGTCTATCTAGCGCGTGATTTAATTTTGGATGGCGAAGAAGTCGCTGTTAAAGTTCTGCGTACAAATTACCAGACAGATCCCATTGCAGTTGCACGTTTTCAGCGTGAAGCAAAAGCGATGGCGGAGCTGGACCATCCAAATATCGTTCGGATTACAGATATTGGTGAAGAAGAAGGGCAACAATACCTTGCAATGGAATACGTTGCCGGTTTAGATTTGAAGCGTTACATTAAAGAAAATGCGCCTCTATCAAATGAAGAAGCTGTTCGTTTGATGGGACAAATTCTTCTAGCAATGCGCCTAGCCCATACATGTGGTATCATTCATAGAGATTTAAAACCGCAAAATGTCCTTTTAACTCCTGATGGGACTGCTAAAGTTTCGGATTTTGGGATTGCGGTAGCCTTTGCGGAAACTAGTTTGACGCAGACGAACTCAATGTTAGGATCCGTTCATTATTTGTCACCTGAGCAAGCGCGTGGATCAAAAGCTACGGTTCAAAGTGACATCTACGCTATGGGGATTATTTTCTATGAGATGTTGACAGGACACATTCCATACGATGGAGATAGTGCTGTTACCATTGCCCTACAGCATTTCCAAAAACCACTACCTTCGATTCGTGAGGAAAATAAGAACGTCCCCCAAGCTTTAGAAAATGTCGTCATCAAAGCAACAGCTAAGAAATTGACCGATCGGTACAAATCAGTAGCTGAGATGTATGTGGATCTTTCAAGTTGCTTGTCGTATGAAAGAAGAAACGAACCCAAATTAGTTTTTGAAGATCAAACGAAGGCAGACACCAAAACACTTCCTAAAGTGAGCCCAACTCCAAAAACTGCTCCAGTTCCCATCTCTGAAGTACGTAGTGAAATTAGTTCGATAGATGCGAATCGTCCATTAACAGATCCACATACGATGGTACCAAATAAAAAGCCAAGAAGACGATTACGCACACGTTACAAGGTCTTGTTTGTAGCCATCGCCTTGGTCCTTGCTGCTTTTGCGTTTTTATTGTATATGAGTCCTGCTAATAAAACGGTTCCAGATGTTTCTGGCAAGACCGTTGCAGAAGCGCGGGCACTGATTGAAGGACAAGATCTCCAAGTAGGAGATGAAAAGGAGGAATATAGCGATTCGGTTGCAGAAGGCTATGTGATCCGTACCAGTCCGAATGCAGGAACTCAAAAGAAGGAACAGAGCCGAATTGATTTGATTGTCTCCAAGGGACCAAACAGTTTTGAAATGCCAAACTACGTAGGTGAAACACGAGCAAAAGCTGAAGATGATCTCAAAAATACCTATAAAGTATCTAGTAAGATGATCAGTATCGAAGAGGTTGAAACCTTTGATTATGAACCTGGAACGGTTATTGAGCAAACGCCGGCAGCAGGCGAACAATACTCTTTGAACTCAAAAACTAAGATTGTATTGAAAGTAGCTAAAGAATCAACTTCTGTTGAAATGCCAAACTATATTGGATCCACCTATGATTTTGCTCGAAGCAATTTGATTGAAATCTATGGAATCAAAGAAGCGAATATTGAATTGAAAAAAACTGACCATCTGCCAGATGGGGTACTCGTATCCGCTGGTCAAATTGTCAGTCAATCACCAGAGGCTTCAAGTAGTGTCGATATCAACCGTACACGAATTGTCTTGACAGTTTATGAACCGAAAGTAACCTCTTCATCCAGTACAAAAGCTTCCTCTTCTAGCTCAGAAACTTCTAGCTCCTCTTCTTCAGAACGATCAGACACTGAAAGTTCAAGTAGTACAGCTGCTGGAAATTAAAAAATTGGTACTGCTATACAGGATTTTGAAACAAAATTTCTAACTAGAAGGCACCCAAAGGATTGCGATCCGGAGGGTGTTTTTTGATCTCTCAAAATTCTACAACCACAGACGGAAGTCAAATGGGAGAAAATTTGATAGAATAGGTAAAGATGAGGTGGACTATGTGGAAAATACAAATTTTTATCTTTGTTGAAGCAATTTTATTAACCTTAGCAGCGCTCACCATTTTATCAGTTGATTTCTCGAGATTCATCGTTTTAATGGTCCTTTTTTTGCTACTTTTGTATTATTATTTTGGCAAACACAAAGCAAATTTCTTACTAATTGCACTTAGTGTGCTCCTATTTTTTATCGTCATGCTCAACCCTTTTGTGATTGCAGCCATTTTATTTGCAGTGATTTATGGTTTGTTGATTGCTTATCCTTATATGTACAAGGAAAATGAAGCCATTGTGTTTGATATTGAAGAAGATACAAAAATTTGTCAGGAAAAAACGCGTTGGATTGGGGAACTACAGCATTTTTCAAAACAAAGTCGAGGCTATCGAGATCTAAACGTGCTTCGAGTTTTTGGAAATGATACCCTTCACTTGGAAGAGGTTGCGATGTGTGATTGGGACAATATCATCATTATCCGTAAAGGTTTTGGAAATACAAAAATTATTTTACCGATTGATTTGGAGTTGCACTTACAAATCAATACGCTTTATGGCGATCTAACATTTTTAGATTTACCCATTCGTAAAATGCGTAACGAAACGCTCGATATAGAAACAGCTCAATATCGGCGCTCCCATCGGTCAATCAAAATCGTCCTAGCTGGTATTGTTGGGGATGTAGAGGTGGTGCGCGGATGAAAAAGATGGACTATGTATTACTTTATTTTTACTCTTTAATGGTCATAGCAGTGATTTGTCACACCATTTTTAGTTTTGTTGGTTTTCATTGGAACGACCTCCTTACAAATTTTTCTTTGCTTCAATCCTTCCTGTTTTTGATCTTCAGTCTGACACTGGCACTGACTACTTTGGTCTTTTTGATTATGAAGATTACCCAATTTGTAACCGTCCACGCGGTTCAGCAAAAAGTAGAAGCTATGATGAATGGTTCAGAGCAAAAAGAAATTGCTCCCAAAGAACTGAATCAACAGTTGAATGCATTGGAGAAAAAACTCCATCGTCTAGAAGAAAATTTACAAAGAAGCGAAAATCGTGTTATGCGAAATGAAGAAGAAATCGTAGAAACCGAGCGTAAGAGAATTGCGCGCGATCTACATGACACGGTTAGTCAAGAATTGTTTGCGGCTAATATGATTTTGTCTGGGGTGGCGGCTCAGGTCCTTGAGTTAGAGAAAAACCAGATTGAGCAACAACTAAATGGCGTATCGGATATTCTAGGTACAGCCCAAAACGATTTACGTGTCTTGCTTTTACACTTACGGCCAACAGAGTTGGAAGGAAAAAGCTTGGTAGAAGGGATGGAGATGATTTTTAGGGAACTAAAAGAAAAAAGTAACCTAACCGTTATCTTCCACCGCAATGAAGTGAGTATTCCAAAAGATATGGAAGAACACCTCTTTCGAATTGTACAAGAAATCGTCAGCAATACCTTGAAACATGCCAGAGCTCAACAAATGGACGTTTATTTGAATCAGGAAGGAAAACAACTTCATTTACGGATGGTGGATGATGGCATCGGATTTGAGCAGGAAAAATTGGAACGCTTGAGTTATGGCTTGAAAAATATTCAAGAGCGAGTAGAAGATATGGCGGGCACCATTAAAATTCGAACAAGTCCCCAAAAGGGAGTGGCGGTGGATATTCGTGTTCCCCTCCTTGTAAAAGAAAAAGATAAAAAGGAAACGGTATGAAAGTATTATTAGTAGATGACCATGAAATGGTCCGATTAGGTTTGAAGAGCTTCTTGTCCATGCAAACCGATATTGACAAAGTATTGGAAGCTCAAAATGGTAAGGCAGGAGTAGAGTTAGCTCTGAAAGAAAGGCCAGATGTCATTATCATGGATATTGTGATGCCAGAACTAAACGGCATTGATGCAACACTAGCCATCCTAAAAGAATGGCCAGAAGCCAAAATTGTCATTCTGACATCGTATTTGGATAATGAAAAGATATACCCTGTCCTAGATGCAGGTGCAAAGGGCTATATTTTAAAAACATCCTCAGCAACTGAAATCTTACAGGCTGTCCGAAAGGTTGCAAAGGGAGAATTTGCGATTGAGACAGAAGTTAGTCAAAAGGTTGAGTCACGAAAGAACCATGCTGAATTGCATGATGATTTGACAGCTAGAGAGCGAGATATTCTGGCTTTATTGACCAAAGGATATGAAAATCAACGAATAGCAGATGAACTCTTCATTTCTTTAAAAACAGTGAAGACCCATGTCTCTAACATCTTATCTAAACTAGAAGTCAGCGATCGGACGCAAGCAGTCGTCTATGCCTTTCGACACCATCTGGTGAATCAAGAAGATTTTTAAGGTAAAACATGCTATAATAGAGCGAGAAAAAGAGGGGGAGACAAGTGGACGCAAAATTACGTTATAAAGCAAAAAAAATAAAAATCGTCTTTTTTGACATTGATGATACACTACGTGCAAAAGAAACAGGATTGATCCCAGAATCTGTTAAAGACGTCTTTCATCAGCTGAAAGAGAAGGGAATCTTAACAGGAATTGCAACTGGACGAGGAATTTTTGGAGTTGTTCCTGAAATCATGGACTTAAAGCCTGATTTTCTAGTAACTTTAAACGGTGCCTATATAGAAGATACAAAAGGAACTGTTATCTACCAATCACCGATCAATGAAGCAATCGTTTCTTCTTTTGTGGATTGGGCCAAAGAATCCGAGATTGATTATGGGTTAGTGGCTAGTCATCAAGCTGCCCTGTCCAATCGGACACCTTTGATCAGTGATGCTATTGACGTTATTTATCCCAACTTACCCGTAGATCCAAATCTGCATTTGAAAGAACCTATTTTCCAAATGTGGACCTTTGATGAACAGGATAGTGAGCTAGAGTTGCCACCTTCTTTGCAAGAGAAACTTCGCTTAGTATCATGGCATCCCCATTCATCAGATGTTGTTGGCTTTGAAGCTTCAAAAGCTTCAGGAGTTTCTCAAGTTGTCCATCACTTAGGTTTGAAGCCAGAAAATGTTTTGGCATTTGGAGATGGCTTAAATGATATGGAACTGTTTGATTATGCAGGGATTAGCATCGCAATGGGGAAATCAGCACCAGAGTTGCAAGAAAAAGCAGATTATATTACCAAGAATTTAGAAGAAGATGGCATATTCCATGCCTTAGAGGAGTTAAATATGGTTGAAAAAGAATTGATATTACCACAGTTAGATCTTGCTACGGTTGAAGGCCCTATCGCTGTGATTAAAACAAATCACGGTGAGATGAAAATTCAATTATTCCCGGATCAAGCACCAAAAACAGTTGCAAATTTTGTGGCCCTTGCTAAGTCTGGTTATTACGATGGAGTTATTTTCCACCGCATTATCAAAGATTTCATGGTCCAAGGGGGAGATCCAACAGGTACTGGTATGGGCGGTGAGTCTATCTATGGTGATAGCTTTGAGGATGAGTTTTCAAAAGAATTGTACAATATTCGCGGAGCCCTTTCGATGGCCAATGCTGGACCAAACACAAATGGCAGCCAATTCTTTATTGTACAAAATCAACATCTTCCTTATTCCAAAAAGGAATTGGTCCGTGGTGGTTGGCCTGAAAAAATAGCTGAAGTCTATACCACAGAAGGAGGAACTCCTCACTTAGACCAACGCCATACAGTATTTGGTCAATTGATGGATGAAACTTCGTTTGCCGTTTTGGATGAAATCGCGGCTGTTGAGACAGGTATGATGGATAAACCAGTAGAAGATGTCGTGATTCAAACTATCGAAATTGAGGACTAATATGAAAATTGGAGATAAGTTAGAAGGAACCATCACAGGCATTCAACCCTATGGAGCCTTCGTTGAACTCGCCTCGGGAGATACGGGATTGATTCATATTTCAGAAATCCGTAGTGGTTATGTTCATCATATCCAGGATATTCTTTCAATTGGAGAGAAGGTTTTTGTCCAAGTTATTGATGTTGATGAATATTCTAAGAAAGCCAGCCTCTCTTTGCGAACGCTGGAAGAAACACCGCAGCGAACGATTCGCCACCATCGTTTTTCAAATGACCGTCACAAGACTGGTTTTGCTCCCTTAGCTCAACAAATGCCAACCTGGGTCAAGGAAGGAAAAGCATTTTTTGGGAAACAAGAAAAGAAATAAAAACCTCGCTAGGTTGATAAAACCTAGCGAAGCTTTTTATATTAAGAATTATTCAAATTCGTAAAGAGTAGTAGAAAGGTAACGTTCGCCATTATCTGGTGCAAGAGCAAGAACTTTTTTGCCGCTACCCAATTCTTTAGCTACTTCAATCGCAGCATAGATCGCAGCAGCACTAGAAATACCGACTAAGAATCCTTCAGCTCCCCCGATAGCACGTGCTAGTTCGAAAGCTTCCTCAGAAGACACACGACGAACACCATCATAAGCATTTGTGTCTAAAGTATTTGGAATAAAACCAGCGGATATACCTTGAATTTTGTGTGGTCCAGGTTTTTCACCAGAAAGGACTGCAGATTCATTGGCCTCGACAGCATAGACTTTAACTGCTGGATTATTCTTTTTCAACGTATGAGAAATACCAGAAACAGTACCACCAGTACCGACGCCTGCAACAAAAGCATCAAGGCCTTCTTTTCCAAAAGCATCAACGATTTCTTGTCCAGTTGTTCTTTCATGAACCTCTGGGTTAGCAGGGTTTTCAAATTGAAGAGGAAGAAAACCGTTTCGTTCTGCAGCAATTGCTTCAGCTTTGGCAATAGCACCTTTCATTCCTTCGCTACCAGGAGTTAAAACGAGTTCAGCTCCGTAAGCTTGGATGATTTTACGACGTTCCACACTCATGGTTTCAGGCATGACAATCACAACTTTGTAGCCTTTTGCTGCTCCAACCCATGACAAACCAATCCCAGTATTTCCACTAGTTGCTTCAACAATCGTATCACCTGGTTTGATTTTGCCATCTGCTTCAGCTTTTTCAATCATGCTCAAAGCAATCCGGTCTTTGACAGATGATCCAGGGTTGAAGGCTTCGAGTTTAACATAGACATCTGCAGCTCCTTCAGGAACAAGACGATTCAACTTGACAATCGGAGTGTTCCCGATCAATTCTGTAATATTTTCATAAATAGCCATAATACACCTCAATTCTAGGTTCTCTTGATACTATCAAGTATAGTCTCTTATGAGAAGAAAGTAAAATATAGAATTTTTATGGATGCGATAAACAAAACCTATCGTTGCCAATAGGTTTTGTTTATTTTAAGTGCTTTATTGCTTCTCAGGGAAAAGAAGGGGGACTTCAACCTCACGAATCCCTTGATCTTCTATATGGACTTTGCCATTGTAAAATTCGACTAAAGCTGCTGTGATCGAACTTTGGCTTTCTTTATCTACAAAGATAGTAGTCGTCACCAGATCGGTAAACAGCGGATCTTGTTCCGTCAATTGATGATCTTTTAAAAAATTAACAAACTCTTGGTATTGGGAATAAGAAAGTGTAATCCCTAGGACCACTTGTTCTTTGATTTCTACCAGTCCAATCTCTCGAACCGCTTGAGCAACACTTCCAGAGTATGCACGAATCAGACCGCCAGCGCCTAATTTAATTCCCCCAAAATAGCGGGTAACCACGACACAACTATTGGTGATGTGATGATTCTCTAAAACTCCCAACATCGGGATACCCGCTGTTCCACTAGGTTCGCCATCGTCACTAGTCCGTTTGATGTTGCTTTGTTCTCCAATGATGAAAGCAGAGCAATTATGTGTAGCCTTGTAGTGTTCCTTCTTGATCGCGTTGATAAAATCTCTGGCTTCCTCTTCAGAAGAGACACGTTTAACATGACAAATAAATTTTGATTTTTTGATTTCTTCCTGGACGGTACCGTCAACTTTAAATGTAATATATTCCATAGTTTTATTTTACAAAAAAAGAGCCATTTTCACCAATTTTTACGAATTAATAAGTATGAAGATTGAAGATACTTATGGAAGGCTCTTAACCAAGAGTCAAATGACAGATGATTTATATAAAATAGCCCAAGAAATTCCAGCAATAGAAAAACAAAATGGGGCCTACGTTTGTTTTAGATGTGGTAGTGTGATTGATCAAAAACTATGGAGGTTGAGTGAAGATGTATTGTATTGTAGAGCCTGTATCCAATTGGGAAGACTCCGGAGTGATCAGAAGCTGTATGCCATAGCGCAGCAAGATTTTGAAGGCCAAGAGGTATTGAACTGGAAAGGAACCTTAACTTCATATCAACAAGAGGTATCTGATGGACTGATCCAAGCAGTGAAAGGAAGCCAGAATGCTTTGGTCCACGCTGTGACAGGTGCCGGAAAAACGGAAATGATGTACCAAGTTGTAGCGAATTCGATCAAGAATGGTAAAGCAGTTTGTATTGCAACACCACGAATTGATGTTTGTATCGAATTGTACCGAAGAATGAAAGAAGATTTTTCCTGCCCCATATCCTTGCTTCATGGAGAGTCGGAGCCTTATTTTCGAACGCCTTTGGTGATCGCGACCACACACCAATTGTTAAAGTTTTACAAAGCATTTGATCTTCTGATCATTGATGAAGTGGATGCCTTCCCCTATGTGGACAATCCCGTGTTATATAAAGCAGCCCAAAATGCAATTAAAAAAGAGGGCAACACCCTTTATTTAACTGCAACCTCTACAGATGAATTGGATAAGAAAGTAAAGAAAAAGGAAGTCAGTCGTTATAGTCTACCTAGAAGATTTCACGGCAACCCTTTAGTAGTTCCTGAGATAAAATGGGTTTCAAAAATTAGACAGAAGATAGAAAAAGGAAAAATTCCACATGATTTACTGCAGCTTATCAAACAGCAAAGGCAAACAACCTATCCCTTGCTACTATTTGTATCAGAAATTGAATTAGGTAAACAATTGAAAGATATTTTAACGAAATATTTTTCAAAGGAAAAACTTGGATTTGTTTCTTCTAAAACAGAGGACCGATTACGGATCGTTGAGGAGTTTAGAAATAGAGAAGTATCCATTTTGGTTTCAACCACCATTTTAGAGAGAGGAGTTACCTTTCCTTTAGTAGACGTCTTTGTTATAGAAAGTAACCATCGCTTATTTACGAAAAGTACATTGGTACAAATCTCAGGAAGGGTTGGTCGTAGTAAAGAAAGACCAACGGGACAGTTACTCTTTTTAGCTGATGGGATCACAAAAGCCATGAAAAACGCTGTAAAGGAAATTAAAGAAATGAATCAGGAGGCAGGCTTTTGAAACAATGTTTACTTTGTGAAAAAGAATTAAGAGAGAACCATCAGTTTAGAGAGCTGCTCCTTTTATGTCATCAAGAAGAGTGGATTTGCAAAGAATGTAAAGAATCGTTTCAAGAGATTGGGAGCATTCATTGCCCAAGATGTTTTAAAGAGAAAGAAGAACAGATCTGCAAGGACTGTGAATTGTGGGAACAAAAGGGGAATATCGTCCATCATGAAGCTATATATAGGTACAACGAATCGATGAAAGAATACTTTAAACGTTACAAGTTTGAGGGAGATAAACTACTAGGAAAAGTATTTTCAAGAAGATTAAAAACAGAACTAAAAAAATATAAGAATTACATAGTTGTTCCAACACCCATTAGTAAAGAGAAAAAGCAAGAAAGGGGCTTTAATCAAGTCTCAACCATATTAGATGATGCAAAGATAAACTATAGTGATATATTTGAAAAAAAGGATGGGGTAGCACAATCTAAAAAAACAAGAGAAGAACGGTTAAAAACAAGCCAACATTTCCGTTTAAAGGGGAAGGTTCAAAAGAATAAACAGTATTTGATCGTTGATGATATCTATACTACAGGTAAAACAATCGAGCTGATGAAGCAACTATTAACTGAAAAAGGTGTGAAAGAAATAAAGACATTTTCAATTGCAAGGTAAGAAAAAGATTTGCAAAATCATGATGAAAGCGTTATAATAAACATATAAAGTAAAATGTTTAGAAAGAAGGTACTTATATGATTAAATATAGTATCCGTGGTGAAAACCTAGAAGTAACAGAAGCCATTCGCGACTATGTCGTTTCTAAACTTGAAAAGATTGAAAAATATTTTCAGGCAGACCAAGATTTAGATGCCCGAGTTAATTTGAAAGTCTACCGCCAAAAGACTGCAAAAGTAGAAGTCACTATCCCATTAGGATCGATTACTCTTCGTGCTGAAGATGTCTCACAAGATATGTACGGATCCATCGATCTTGTTACAGATAAAATTGAACGCCAAATTCGTAAAAACAAAACGAAAATCGAAAAGAAAAATCGTGTAAAATCTGGTGCAGGCAAACTCTTTACAGATGCAGTAGTTGAAGAAGCTGGCACAACTGAAAAAGTTGTTCGTTCAAAAACAATTGATCTTGAACCAATGGACTTAGAAGAAGCAATCCTTCAGATGGATTTATTAGCTCATGATTTCTTCATTTACCGAGATGCTGAAGATAACACGACCAATGTGATCTATCGAAGAGAGGATGGAGATATTGGCTTATTAGAAGTTAAAGAATAAACAGAATGGTCCTAGAATTCTAGGGCCTTTTTTAATAATCCCCCAACAAAATAAAAAAACTTAGAAAAAAGTATTGACAGATAAGAAATGGCGTGATATACTAATATAGTTGTCGCAAGAGAGCGACAAAGACCTTTGAAAACTGAACAAGACGAACCAATGTGCAGGGCACTATAACAAAGGTTATAGTACTGAACAATGAAAAAACAATAAATCTGTCAGTGACAGAATGAGTTTAAGACAAACAATTATTTTAATGAGAGTTTGATCCTGGCTCAGGATGAACGCTGGCGGCGTGCCTAATACATGCAAGTAGAACGCTGAAAGAAGGAGCTTGCTCTTTCTGGATGAGTTGCGAACGGGTGAGTAACGCGTAGGTAACCTGCCTCTTAGCGGGGGATAACTATTGGAAACGATAGCTAATACCGCATAATAGTAGATATTGCATGATATCTGCTTGAAAGGTGCAATTGCATCACTAAGAGATGGACCTGCGTTGTATTAGCTAGTTGGTGAGGTAACGGCTCACCAAGGCGACGATACATAGCCGACCTGAGAGGGTGATCGGCCACACTGGGACTGAGACACGGCCCAGACTCCTACGGGAGGCAGCAGTAGGGAATCTTCGGCAATGGGGGGAACCCTGACCGAGCAACGCCGCGTGAGTGAAGAAGGTTTTCGGATCGTAAAGCTCTGTTGTAAGAGAAGAACGAGTGTGAGAGTGGAAAGTTCACGCTGTGACGGTATCTTACCAGAAAGGGACGGCTAACTACGTGCCAGCAGCCGCGGTAATACGTAGGTCCCGAGCGTTATCCGGATTTATTGGGCGTAAAGCGAGCGCAGGCGGTTAGATAAGTCTGAAGTTAAAGGCTGTGGCTTAACCATAGTACGCTTTGGAAACTGTTTAACTTGAGTGCAAGAGGGGAGAGTGGAATTCCATGTGTAGCGGTGAAATGCGTAGATATATGGAGGAACACCGGTGGCGAAAGCGGCTCTCTGGCTTGTAACTGACGCTGAGGCTCGAAAGCGTGGGGAGCAAACAGGATTAGATACCCTGGTAGTCCACGCCGTAAACGATGAGTGCTAGGTGTTAGACCCTTTCCGGGGTTTAGTGCCGCAGCTAACGCATTAAGCACTCCGCCTGGGGAGTACGACCGCAAGGTTGAAACTCAAAGGAATTGACGGGGGCCCGCACAAGCGGTGGAGCATGTGGTTTAATTCGAAGCAACGCGAAGAACCTTACCAGGTCTTGACATCCCGATGCTATTTCTAGAGATAGGAAGTTACTTCGGTACATCGGTGACAGGTGGTGCATGGTTGTCGTCAGCTCGTGTCGTGAGATGTTGGGTTAAGTCCCGCAACGAGCGCAACCCCTATTGTTAGTTGCCATCATTTAGTTGGGCACTCTAGCGAGACTGCCGGTAATAAACCGGAGGAAGGTGGGGATGACGTCAAATCATCATGCCCCTTATGACCTGGGCTACACACGTGCTACAATGGCTGGTACAACGAGTCGCGAGTCGGTGACGGCAAGCTAATCTCTTAAAGCCAGTCTCAGTTCGGATTGTAGGCTGCAACTCGCCTACATGAAGTCGGAATCGCTAGTAATCGCGGATCAGCACGCCGCGGTGAATACGTTCCCGGGCCTTGTACACACCGCCCGTCACACCACGAGAGTTTGTAACACCCGAAGTCGGTGAGGTAACCTTTTAGGAGCCAGCCGCCTAAGGTGGGATAGATGATTGGGGTGAAGTCGTAACAAGGTAGCCGTATCGGAAGGTGCGGCTGGATCACCTCCTTTCTAAGGATAAGGAAACCTGTACATTGGTCTTGTTTAGTTTTGAGAGGTCTTGTGGGGCCTTAGCTCAGCTGGGAGAGCGCCTGCTTTGCACGCAGGAGGTCAGCGGTTCGATCCCGCTAGGCTCCATTAACACCTAAGGGTGTTAAGTTGAACATTGAAAATTGAATATCTATATCAAATAGTAACAAGAAAATAAACCGAAACGCTGTAAAAATTTAAAGAGTTAAGGTCATAAGACCAAAAATAAGGTTAAGTTAATAAGGGCGCACGGTGGATGCCTTGGCACTAGAAGCCGAAGAAGGACGTGACAAACGACGAAATGCCTCGGGGAGCTGTAAGTAAGCACTGATCCGGGGATGTCCGAATGGGGGAACCCACTAGCTACTGGCTAGTACTCTTATCTGTTAAGGATAGGAAGAGGAAGACGCAGTGAACTGAAACATCTAAGTAGCTGCAGGAAGAGAAAGCAAACGCGATTGCCTGAGTAGCGGCGAGCGAAACGGCAGGAGGGCAAACCGAAGAGTTTACTCTTCGGGGTTGTAGGACTGCAATGTGGACTTAAAGATTATAGAAGAACTACCTGGGAAGGTAGGCCAAAGAGAGTAAGAGCCTCGTATTTTAAATAGTCTTTATACCTAGCAGTATCCTGAGTACGGCGGGACACGAGAAATCCCGTCGGAATCTGGGAGGACCATCTCCCAACCCTAAATACTCTCTAGTGACCGATAGTGAACCAGTACCGTGAGGGAAAGGTGAAAAGCACCCCGGGAGGGGAGTGAAATAGAACCTGAAACCGTGTGCCTACAACAAGTTCGAGCCCGTTAATGGGTGAGAGCGTGCCTTTTGTAGAATGAACCGGCGAGTTACGATATGATGCGAGGTTAAGTTGAAGAGACGGAGCCGTAGGGAAACCGAGTCTGAATAGGGCGGATTAGTATTATGTCGTAGACCCGAAACCATGTGACCTACCCATGAGCAGGTTGAAGGTGAGGTAAAACTCACTGGAGGACCGAACCAGGGCACGTTGAAAAGTGCTTGGATGACTTGTGGGTAGCGGAGAAATTCCAAACGAACTTGGAGATAGCTGGTTCTCTCCGAAATAGCTTTAGGGCTAGCGTCGACATCAAGATTCTTGGAGGTAGAGCACTGTTTGGGTGAGGGGTCCATCCCGGATTACCAATCTCAGATAAACTCCGAATGCCAAAGAATTATGGTCGGCAGTCAGACTGCGAGTGCTAAGATCCGTAGTCGAAAGGGAAACAGCCCAGACCACCAGCTAAGGTCCCAAAATAATTGTTAAGTGGAAAAGGATGTGGGGTTGCACAGACAACTAGGATGTTAGCTTAGAAGCAGCTATTCATTCAAAGAGTGCGTAATAGCTCACTAGTCGAGTGACCCTGCGCCGAAAATGTACCGGGGCTAAAACAATTTACCGAAGCTGTGGATACCTTTATAGGTATGGTAGGAGAGCGTTCTATGTGTGGCGAAGGTGTACCGTGAGGAGCGCTGGAACGCATAGAAGTGAGAATGCCGGTATGAGTAGCGAAAGACAGGTGAGAATCCTGTCCACCGTAAGACTAAGGTTTCCAGGGGAAGGCTCGTCCGCCCTGGGTTAGTCGGGACCTAAGGAGAGACCGAAAGGTGTATCCGATGGACAACAGGTTGATATTCCTGTACTAGAGTATGTAGTGAAGGAGGGACG
>OCPI01000029.1_pt1:0-57500 | contig 131377 bp, 125 predicted proteins | sample 1476291 | NCBI WGS metagenome assembly OCPI01 (sample SAMEA2580054, study PRJEB22360) | human gut metagenome | reverse complement strand
GTCTCCAAAACCTTCAGTGTGGGTTCAATTCCTACTGCCCGTGTTAATAATTATGGCGGGTGTGGTGAAGTGGTTAACACACCAGATTGTGGCTCTGGCATGCGTGGGTTCGATCCCCATCACTCGCCTATTTATTATTTATATTATTGGGGTATAGCCAAGCGGTAAGGCAAGGGACTTTGACTCCCTCATGCGTTGGTTCGAATCCAGCTACCCCAGTTATACTTTGCCGGCGTGGCGGAATTGGCAGACGCGCTGGACTCAAAATCCAGTGTCCGCAAGGACGTGCCGGTTCGACCCCGGCCGCCGGTATAGTATTAAAGACAAGGTTTTCGGACCTTGTCTTTTTCTTTTATTTGTTGAATTTTTGATGCTGAGTTACTAAAAATTACTAATTCTATAACAAATCATCTAATTTATCCGCTAATTTTTGTTGTTTACTTGGATATAAATGAGAGTATGTATCTATTGTTGTAGTTATAGATGCATGGCCTAATCTTTCTTTTACAACAAGATAATCTTCCCCTTGATTTATTAGTAGTGAAGCATGTGAATGCCTGAAGTCATGAATTCTTATCTTTTTTAAAGTATTATCTCTTTGCAATATTTTTTTATATTGTTTTTCGATTGAATCTTTCGTTATTGTAATAGGGCTATTTTGAAATATCTGTAGATCATCTAGGTTGGTTGTAAATTCTTTTAATCTTTCATGCTGTGTTTGCCTCCACTCTTCTAGTGTCTCTACTAGTTTGGTATTCATGATGATTCTTCGAGTTCCAGCCTTTGTCTTTGTGCTACTAATGTGTTCTTCCCCTTTTTTGACGTATACTGATTTACTTACATGGATTGTATTTGTTGAAAACTCTATATCCTTCCACGATAGAGCAAGAGCTTCTCCCAGTCTTAGGCCAGTAAAGAATAGAACAGTGAATAGTAATTTTATGTTGTATTCATCATCATTAAATAGTGTTAAGAAGTGCTTGAATTCTTTTACTGTCCAGAAATTTAATTTTGCTTTTTCTATTGGTAATTTTTTTAGCAATCCTACGGGATGTTTGTTGTAAAATCCCTTTCTTAATCCAACATCCATAATTTTCTTTAGTAAAATTATAATTTTATTAATAGTATTTGGACTTAGCTTCTTTTCGGAGTTTTGAGCATTTTTATCTCTTAGATGTTCTCTGAATTGATAGATATCTTCATAAGTTAATTTAGCTACATCATCAACTTTTTCAAAATAGTTTTTTATGTGCCTATTATAATTGTTTTCTTGTGTATCTATATAGCTTTGTTTTCTGTTGTTTATTTTATCCTCTTCTTTTAAGAGATCATAAAGGATATCAATTGATATTTTTGAGTTGAAACTTTTTTCTTTTAGTTCGACACTTCGTAAGTATTGTTCGGCCTCCAATGCTTCTTTTTTAGTTTTGAATCCTTTTCTTACAATTCTACGTTGTTTTAGAGATATTGGATTTATACCATTGGAAACATCGACAATCCAAGTTCCGTCTCTACTTTTACGTAAAGCCATAAGCTACGCTTCTTTCTGGAGTTCAATTCCTAGTAGTTCTTCAGCGACACTGGCTGGAATTGTACCTATCCGTTTGTTATCGTAGATGTTAAAACCACGATTCACTAATAGTAATTTACCGGTATGGATAATCTTTCTTGCAGTTCCTGGAGCAAATCCAAGTTCGACAAGGTCATCTTTTGTTACAGTTTTAATCATGTTATCTCCTTCTCTAATTAGATTAAGTAAGGGGAGGATTAACTCCCCTTGTCTGATACTTATTTTTGTTTTACATCTACTAAATGGATAGCATCCGCCTTGTAATACATTGTCGAACTAATCATAGTAGCTTGTAAATTGTCAAATGTTACTGGGACTTCATCCATTGCTTGGATATAGTCATTATCAACCAAGGCATCTGGATTGTCTACTGAGACTTGGGTTGATTTCTTTTTGAATTGTCCATCCTTGATTGTTACATTGTATTTCCAACCAATGATTTTATCGGTATTAAAACGTCTTTCGCTACCATCTCGGTTTTTGATAATTTCTCCGTTTGCATCTGCTCGGACTTCCGTTTCAAATTTTGGAATGACTTCATCCAATTCAAATTTTGTTCCAATGTTATTAAAATTCCAGTCATTTTGTGAAAGCATTTTTGCCATAATTAATTTCTCCTTTTGATATTTTCTTTGATTGTGGGGATCAAATCCTCTCTTTTAAAGAGAATTGTCCTTTCTATTAATCCACTTGCTAAATCTGGTGGATATTCCATATTGTTGAGTGCGAGATAGTTAGTTTTCTCATACTCATGCAGTAAGTTATTGTCGTATAGAAATTTATACGCTTTTAGAATAGCTCCTGAACCTTTATAGGTAAACCATTCTAATTTTTGTTCCAGTTCTGTTTTTGGTTTTGAAATAATGATAGAGACAGGTTTTGAGTGACCTAAAAACTTTTCCCAAGATCTCAAAGGTTTTGAGAAATGGCTATCACTATAGAATCTCACTTTTTCTTTGAGATATCCCTTGGTAAAGTTGAGAAGATCTATTTCTGAATGCAACCATTCTTGAATGAAGTAGTGAGCTTTTTCTTTCCTAAGTTCTAACTCAGTTCTTATCCAATTTTCTATATAACGCTTGCTGATACCGAGCTTCTCAGCTCGTTCTAAGCGCTTATCGTAAATCCTAAGTCTTTCATCATCATTGGGTTTCCTCAAATATAAGGTCTGGCCGATTGTTTTATCTCCGTAGGTATTGTAGTAGGTGCTTTTTCCATATATAAAGCGTTTTTTCTGACAAACCTTTAGAAGCTGATTAGGAGTGAAATAGGGTATCTCATTAAAATCATCTATAGCAATATCAATTCGTCTGATTGAAAAACGATTGTAATTGTAGTAGAGATTGTTTAGAAACTGTCTTTCGGTCAGGCCATTTGGATCTAATACCATATCTCTATAGAATTCGAGTGCCTGTCCTGACATGACAAGCATGTAGGACGACTCTTTCGCTCCATAGTAGATACGGATATTCCCATGATGAAGCTGGCTATCATAGTTATAGTATTTAAGGCTCCCTTTATTCTCAATAAATAGGTCATAGTCAAGAAATAGGATGTCTTCGATTATTTCTCTTGGCGAAAATTCAGTCTTATCAAACTGAATTTGAATCCAGTCAAATACAGAACGTAAATGTTCATTTTTTGCCATAGATTTTGATTCAACTTTTTGCCTAATTTTGCCACCCTTAAAATCTCCAAAACCCTTGGCAATACTGAATTCTTTCGATGGTACACCTAACTTGCAGAGGGTGGTGTTACTACACACCCTATCGGTCAAAAATGGTCCGTCCGCATCTACGCTCATTTTCGGCTTTCTGCCTCATGGCTCAGCCGAAAACTCGCTATTAGCCGAACCTATTTTTTGACCTCTTCTGAACAAACCCTAGTAAGCCGGTTTGCATCGACTCTTCAATATCTTGGATTTTCTTTTTTAGGTTGGTATTCTCAATTTTTATCAGTCGCATTTCTCGCTTAAATTCCTGTTTTAAGGCGCTCAGTTCATCATAGAGCTCGTCTATTACTTGGTTTAGGAGTTCTTGCTCATTGTCTGCTAGGCTTCCAAATACTTTTTGTATAGCCTCTTTTAGACCTATTTCAAGTTTTAGGTTAGCTAACTTTTGAAATTGTCTAAGGTCTTCGTCTGTAAAGTCATAGGCAACTGTATAACTTAATTGATGAGTTCTAGGATTTCTACTGATAGGAATTTTAATTTTTTTAAATTCCTTGCCACTTATCTCTTTAATCAGTTGAATCCAATTTTTAAGAGTAGAGGTAGAGTTTAGGCCAGAAATTTGATTGACTAACTCTTTATTGGTCATCTTTTTGTGAAACCTCCGAAATTTTCTTGTGCAACTGAAGAGTTTTCTGTGGTATAATTGTTACATAATATGTTTTGATCTTGGAACGAACGGCACATTTGTTTCAAGATTTTTTTTATTTTGTCGAATCTTACCTCCTTTATTAAAATTTTTTAAATCGACTACTAATTACATACGCTTTTACCTCCTTTTATGCTATAATATTCTCAATGGAATATTTAATCTCAAAATAAATATTCCTTATGGAATAATTCTATTTTATACCGTTTAGAATATTTTGTCAAGTCAAAATATACGATTAAGAATATTTATAGGAGACTTATGTATACAAAGGATTATAAATTTTCAGATAGATTAAAAACTCTCAGAAAATCAAAAAAATTAACTCAAGTACAAATATCGGAATTAATTGGAGTTCAGCAAGGGACATATTCTCGTTGGGAGAATGGAACGTTAGAACCGGGATTAGAATTAGTTGTAAAATTAGCAAATATCTTTGGTACTACTACAGATTATTTGCTGGGACAAAAACCTTATTCAATTATCAGTAGTTTACCTCTAGAGCAATTAGATCTTACCAATATTGCAAATTTTTCAAAGGATGAGTTTGATATTTTGAAACATTCAATAGCAGTTTCGGTGGCAAGAAATAAAATAAAGGCAACAGAACTAAAAGATAGAGTTATAGAAAAAAATCAGTTGTCAGAAAAAGATGCAGAACTTTTGAATAAAATTTTTGAAGAAGTTAAAACTTATTGGGAAAACTAGAAGGACGCTAGTCTTCAAAATTTCCTCCCAAAATTTGTCTAAAACATTGACAGAATTCTATATAAAGAGGTTTATGATTATTTTAATGCAGATTGATGGTTTGTTTTTTAGATTTTAAATTCATTCTAGATGTTAGAACTATTTGTCATAATCCTTGACTCTGCTTTTAAACGGGAGCACAGTGATATTGAGGACAAGCAGTTGAAGTGTTGCAGAAGTTGATAACATAAATACAAACCTACGGTGAGCATCCGTAGGTTGTTTAATATTTAAAAATCGCTATTTTACTGATGAAGTAAAAAATATTGGTATTACAGCAAAACATAAAATATGATACAATAAAAACAATTAATAGTTTGAACATTTATCAAAGAGGAGTAAGTATTATGAAAAATATTTATATGTATGTTCAAGATACTATGGCCGATTGGGAACACGGCTATTTGATGCATGCACTAAGTTTACAGGCTATGTTAGGAGAACCTAAAGTAAAATTATTAACGGTTTCTAAAGGAAAAAAGTCTATAAAAACTGCTGGAGGAATGACAATTGTTCCAGATATTAATCTATATGATATAGATACTGCAAATACAGATGCTCTATTGCTTATCGGAGGAGATAGTTGGTTGAACAATGAGCAAGATGACGTTTTAGAACTTGCCTCTAAACTATTACAAGAAAATATCTTAGTTGGAGCTATCTGTGGAGCTACTTTGGGATTAGCCGAAAAAGGAATTTTAGATAATCGATATCATACAAGTAATGCTTCATTCTTTTTAAGCCAGATGAGCCAACATTATCAAGGACATGGTTATTATAAAGATGAGATTGCAGTTCAAGACGGAAATCTTATTACTGCGAGTTCAGCCGGTTCTTTATTATGGGCTAAGTTTATTGTCGAGGAGTTGGGACTGTATTCAAAAACTACAGTCGAGGCATGGTTTAATTATTTTTCAACGGGAGATCCTCAATATTATGGCGAAATGATGAATTCTCTAGAAAAAGATGCATTGGAAAGTTAATATGAAAAAGATTATTTTCCTTCGTGGAGTAACACCAACTGGTACCAATAGAATTCCCAAAATGTCTTATTTAGTAGAAATCCTAACAGAAGTTGGTTTTTTAAATGTTCAAACATATATTCAGAGTGGGAATATACTGTTAGAATCAGAGTTATCTGACGAAGAAATCAGAAAGTTAGTTCATGATACGATTTTGGATAAAATTGGAGCTGATTTATCAATAATTATAAAAGAAATTAATCAATTAGAGATTGCTATTCAAGAAAACCCATTTGATAATACTTATGATAGTTCTCGTATTCATCTAGTTTTTACTAACGAAGAGATTCCCGAAAGTACTCTAACAGAACTTAGTAGAGAGAATTTTGGAGATGAAGAGTTCTATGGTGGTCACGAGTGTTGTTACCTATATTTACCACGTGATGCTCGAAAAAAACGTTTAAACACTAATTATCTTGAAAAGAAATTTGGAATTCGGATGACTATGCGAAAATTGAGTGTAGTTAACCGACTTTCAAAGTTTTAATCAGACAGAATCAGATAAAATTATATTATATAAAGTGGAAAAGCAAAAATTGATGACTATGAGATGATAAGGACAAGAACGATGATAGAAGAACGAATCCATGCTACAAAGCAGTATGTTAAAGCTTTATTTGCTGATCGAGCGGATGGCCATGATTAGGTAGAGATTAGTATATTCTTGTTGAATAATTTTATTTAATGAAGGTTGTTTATAGTTGAAAGGGGAAATAGATGGTCTCTAAAATTGATACAGCTTGGGACTTGTTTCTGGAGGGAAAAACATCAGAAGCTAAAAAGTTGGTTGAACAAGATTTTTCCATTGATACCTGTACAGATTTTAGTCTTTTAAATCTGATGGGATATTTATTGTTAGCAGAAAAAGACTATATTTCATGTACTCATATCTTTGAGAAATACATTTTATTAGCTCAACAAAATGAAGATAAAGAAAATGAACACATTGGATTACATCAATTAGCGATGATCTACAGAGATCAGGGAGATTTTCATAAGGCTTTAAAACTCATTGAAGATGAAGAGAAGATAGTTGAAGAGCATTTTCCAAATGATAATCTAAAGAAAGCTGTGAATAACTACGAACAAGGATATGTGAGATTTAAATTAAACAACCTTCATGAAGCTCTTACATTCATGAATCTGTCATTGGAACAATCTTTAGAGACTGATGACGTGATTTCTCAAGCTTGTAGCTATAGAGGGTTAGGTGAAGTCTATTTAGCCTTGGAAGATACGGAATTATCCAATAGACATTTCAAACGAGCTATAGAACTTTTCGAAAGTGTTGGAGAGTTTGAAGGGATAAAGGAAATTGAGGAATTGATTAATGAATGATTTTACATGTAGTTTTTGCCATTAGTTTGTTTTTGCTTTGAAACTATGTTAGTCTAAGTTGCTAGTATTTTAAAAAGACAAGGTGTTTTATCCTTGTCTTTTTCGTTTTAGTATTGATTTTGATTCAATTTCAATAAGTGTGTTCTTTTTGGAGTATTCTATATATTCTAGGTAACATTATCATGGTATAGATCAGGAGAGAAACACCTCCAAATATGAATATCAGGCCTCCGTTTATATCTTTTTGAAATAGATAAGTAAATACAATGGTACCTATCGGCATGATAGACGTATTTAGTGTGAACAAAGTACTCATTACTCTTCCTAAATAATTTGTTTCAATACTACTTTGAAGATAGGTCATGACGACAATATTTAGAATAACAAGAGTGAATGCGATAATTCCCATAAATAAACCGCCAACGGAAGAAATAATCACTTGGATGTTACTAGTTGCAAATGTAATACCCAAACCAATGATAGCGATAGTTAGAAGAAAAAGTGGAATGCGAATTTTATTAGAGAGAAGTGCGTTATTTTCTTTTTTGTCTGGCAGTAGCGACATAGACACACTGGCTAATAACATTCCAACTGCGGACATTGTTTCTAAGATACCTACTGTTGCATTATCTAATAAGAGTTGCTCTTTGACTACAAATGGTACTCCAATGCTAATGGAAGTATAGAAAAAATTCAGTACAACACTAACAAGAATAATATATTTTACAATTTATCTTTTGTAAAAACTGCGAAGGGGGCTATTACTTCAGCAAGTAGTGTAATTTTTACCGTCTTATGATTAGTGGTGTAACTATCTGCTTTAACTGCACACGCTTTATCCACTCGATAACGGATATAATCACTCAAAATCGTTCCACATTTATTTCCGATTCCAACAGAATATGTATCCAAAGATAAATCAAAATTGCAAACTGTTAAATTTTTGATGCACAAAGCAAATTTTGAGCCCAATACATTGATTTTTTCATCTATGGGAGACCAATCTACATTATCAATCGAGAAATAATGACTCTTATCGGGAGCATTATTCAACTTCGATTCTGTTAAAGACATAACTAGATAAAGTTTTTCTCCTTTTTTATAGACATTCTCTGCAAAAGGTTGAACTTGAGTTAAGGGGTGACAAAAGTTTCCCCCATACCCCCAAAAAGTATATCCAACTTTTGCTATCTCATCTTGTTTACGCCTCACTATACTATCAACTGTTTCACCGGCATGTACACCGTACTTCATGTATATAATGTTATCCATTTAACTATTACTCTCTTTCATACTCAATATAGATCTTACTAAAATATTTTCTAGCTGCCTCTTCTATATTAGTTCCCGACAACATAATATACCCCCATTTTCTATCAAATGAATTTTGTATAGGGTTGACATCTATTGTTGTAAAATCAAGCCTATCTTTTACATAAATATCATATGAAAAAGTATAAGGATGCTTTGTAACACATGAAATTTTACCAACCTCAGGGATATAATAAAATATTCCGGACCTCCCTTTATTTGTTATTAGAGGTAGCTGTTCACCATCTAACGCTTTAAAAAATAAATAGTAGGGATTATAACCTGATACATTTTCGACTAAATCTGGTATGCAATCTCCCCCAGCTCTTAGATGAGACTCCACGACATATACCTCATTTTTCACCTACAACTAAGTTATGTGCGTCTCTAAAATATTTATGTCATTTTCCACATAAATTTTACTCTGCTTGCTAAACAATTCATAATAAGCACCTTTTTTAGTCATTAACTCATCATGACTACCAGTCTCAATGATTTTGCCACCTTTTAGAAAATAGATAGTGTCTGCAATCTGGCAATTAGCAAGTCGATGAGAAATAAATACCTTTGTCTCAATATCATGCAACTTGGAGACTGTTTCAAATATGGTATGCTCATTTTCAATGTCTAATGAAGCAGTTGGTTCATCTAAAATAAGTAGTTGAGAATCTTGATATAATCCTCGTGCAATTGTTAAGCGTTGGAATTGACCACCAGATAGGCTAATACCGTCAGCATTCACAGTGGGATTTAGTTTTTTCCCTAAAAAATCTTCATCCCGCAACAATATTGCATCTAAGTTCACTGATTGAATAACGGACTCAATCTTCCTTCTCTCCTTCTCCTTATCAATAATAATGTTATCTATTATACTTTCTGGGAATTGGATTGACTCTTGTTGAACAAACGCATAATTATGATTTACTCCGTTAGAAACAGATCCAGTTTGTGGTTCTAGAATCCCGGCAATAATACCAATTAAGGTTGTTTTTCCACTTCCATTTTCACCTACTAACGCTACTGTTTCTCCCTTTTTAATCTTCATTGTAAGGTTATCAATGACCTTATTGTTTTCTGTATAAGCGTAAGAAATATTATTCATCTCAATAGCGTACTCACTGGTGTCATCAAAATTACTTGGTACACATTTTAATTTATCTAAACTATAATAAGAAGAAAGTTGTGTGCGAACAGTCAATAATTGTAAGTAAGTTGCGAAAGAGTTTTCAATCATGCCAACAAAAGTAAATAGTGCGGTAATAGCGAGGCTAAGTTCAGAAAATGCTTGATTTTTTGATAAAGTGATTAACATGATTGAACCGATAACTAGACTAGCCACACCTAAAAATGAACTGACACCATCAAAAAAAGCAACTCTAGACATCCCTTTTCGGAGTGTCTTGTTTGTCTTTGCTGTATACTTATGAAACCGTGAATTTACTAAAATAGATAGATCATAAACTTTATTATCACTTAAAAACAGTTCATTCTTTGCTAGTTGTTCAAAATAGTTAAGTCCCTTGTTGATGTTTAATAACTTATTTGTTCTCATCAATAGTATTTTCTTTTTTAACTCGTTTATGCCAATAGACATCCCAACTATCACTACGCATGTTAGTGCCACAAATGGATTGATCTTACTAATGATAGCAGCGCTAAAAAGCAATGTTACAAATGTATAGACTAGTGTAATAATAATTTCATAATATCGAATGAAAAGAGACTGGTTATCGATAGCAAATAAGGTATTTGATAACTTTGTTCTAATCTCTGATGATTGTAATTCTGAGTAAGTATGGCTCAACATTTTTGATACAATCTTAGTCTTCTTTGACTCAGATAACACCTGATAGAACATTTCAGCCTTTTTAGTTGCGAAATCTGATATTAAACGACAAATTAAATAGAGCAGTATAATGGCTAAGATAAAGAACAAATTAATTTGATCACTATAGGCCGTAAGGAGATAGACTAATACCGTAGGAAAAAGGTTAAAAAGTGTATTTGTCATTACTAACAGAGTCACATAGAGAATAAATACTGGCATAAATTTTCTTTTGATATAATCCATAGATTATTCCTCCCCATATCCCTTGTTCTGTAGTTTGTATAAGTTAGCGTAATATCCATTATTTTCTAAAAGTTCTTGGTGCTTTCCTGTTTCAACAAGTTCACCATTATCTAATACTAAAATATCATCAGAAAATTTAGTGACCAACAATCGATGTGTTACTATAATAGCCATCTTTTCTGAAGTTATTTTCAAAAACTCCCTAATTGTTTTTACTTCATTATTAATATCCATGGCTGAAGTGGCTTCATCTAAGATATATAAACTTGAATCTTTCATCATAGAACGAAGTAATAACAGCATCTGGACCTGTCCGCCAGAAAGTTGTACTCCTTCTTCTGATAAATATTTGGTATAGTGACTATCAATTCCTTGTGGTAGATTTCTAATCAGATCCTGTATTTCTAGTTCTTTTACCAGGGTATCTAATCGTTTGATTTGTGAGCCATCATATTTCGGTAATACATTTTCTCGAAATGTAAAGGCAAGGAAATCAGTTTTTTGAAAAACAGTTGCAAGTTGCTGGTGATAACTTTTCAAATCGATTCTGTTTAAATCAATACCATTCACTAAAATCTGTCCGACAGTTGGCCTTATAAAACCACATAATAATTTAATTAGAGTTGTTTTACCAGAACCACTCTCGCCAACAATTGCTACTCGATTGGGAAATTCAAAACAATATTTTATATTCTTCAAAACATACTGGTCACTATTGGGATATTTATAAGAAACATCGACAAACTCTACCTTGTTAATTTCTCCAATACTTATTTTTTGAACTTCATTTTGATAAGTAGTAGTCAAGCATAAGAAGTCTTCATATAAGTCATATAGACGAAGATCTGTTTTTATTTTTTCTCCATTTTTCAATAGTTTGCTGATATTATCCTGAACTACTTTAATCATTGATAGATAAAAGATTCCGTCTGCAACTCTCAGATATCCACTATGGATGCCTAGTAAAATCAAAATGATTCCTGTTAGATAAGGAAGAGCAGATAAAACACTAATATACAATAAATTCAAACCATACTGATTAATTTTATTCGTACTCAATTCATAAAACTGTAAAAGTCTGTCAGATAACTTTTTCTGTACAAAATTTTCATAGCTTGATGATTTAACTTCACGTAACATTTTGCTATCCGTTAAAACACTGGAATAAAATCTTGTATAATTCTTTTGACTTTGTGCTAGTACATCAATCTCTTGATTTAATTCAGGAATTTTACCATTAGAATAGTGAACCAATAAAGCTAGTAAAGTCATGACAATCATAAATAATCTGGTTAAATTATCGTTCATGATTGCGATTAAAATTAATGAAGAAATAATTGCGAGAGAGGCTGGGACTAACTTCATCAATCGCTGATATCCTTTCCAACTTTGAGCAGAAAATAGTTCCCCATTCCTAATTGTTATTAAATCTTTCTCTGAGACTGTACTTTCAATTGGTAGGTCTATCGTTTTTTCAAAATAAGAAGTTACCAAATAGGATAATCGAAATTCCGCTAACTCTGTTTCAAAAATTTGTGATAGTAAGGGACCCAAGAAGCTCAGAAGGAGATAGAATGCAGAACTTACAACCGTTAGTTGAAGATTACTTACTCCTTCAATATAATTTAAAAAACCCTTTAAAAACATAACACTAGATACTGGTAAAATTGCATAGATCAGTGTAAAAACAACTGTCAGTGAAATGAGTTTTCGATTTGCATAATGTTTGTAGATACTTCCTATTTTTTTCATAAGTAACCTTCCTTCAGTAAATTTTTCATGAGCCTCTTCATAAACTTTTTCCTTTTCTTTATTCTAGACTTATTATAAACTAATATTAGTAAGATTAATTTTTTGTTGTGAAAGTGGGACAATTTATGGACGATTTCGGAAAAACACTACGCTTTATCAGGACGAGTAAGCAAGTTAGTATAAATAAATTAGCCGATGATGTTATATCAAAATCACAACTTTCAAGATTTGAAAGAGGTGAATCTGAAATATCTTGTTCTAAGTTGAATCATCTTTTAAATAAGTTGAATACTTCTTTCGATGAGTTTTTAATTATTAATAGAGGTTTTTCTGATGATGATTTTAAAATCATGATAAATGAAATAAGAGATTCTACTGCTTCAAGTGATATTCAGAATTTTAAAAAAATTTTAGAGAGCTATCAAAACAAAGACAAAAGTACTTTAAAAAACTTTGAAATCACTCTTTTAAAATCTATCCTTAATAATTACTCTAAAGATATATATCCCTCCAAAAGTGAATTAGATGAGCTCGTTGATTATCTATTTAAAGTAGAACATTGGGGCTACTATGAAATTTCTCTATTTGGCAACTGTTTTAGACAATTAACTTATCAAACTATATTTTCATTAACAAAGGAATTATTAAACAAGATTAGATACTACATTCGAGCAGAGAGTAATAAAAGATTGATTATTCAACTTACTATTAATTGTCTTATTGTTAGTATTGACAAGGAATACTTCGAAAATGCAAGGTATCTTTTAAAAAAAGTCGAATGCCTTTTAAATAGTGAAACCAGTTTTTATGAGAAAACCGTATTCATCTATGCTTCTGGCTATTTACTTTATAAAGAAGGTAACTTAGACGGTAAAGATAAAATGCTAGATGCTTTAAAAGTTCTTAAAATTTTAAGTGAAGATAAATTCTATAAAAATTATATTGAGCACTACAATAAAATAGTGAATTAGTTTTCTATAATATAAATGATAAAAGATGTAGAAAGAAAGTATTTTTTCAGATTAGTAGTTATGTTATTTAACGGCTAATAAATAAAATGATTGTCCCACTGTTTATGGAAGTAGTTATTTAAGGGAGAAAGATGAGTTACCAAAAAGTTACTAAAATTTAAAAAATGAGTCTATTTTGCCAGATTCAAAAGTCCTAAAACCCTATTAAATCAAGGTTATAAGATTTAAAAAATGGATTCATAGAACTCAAAATCCAGTGTCCATTAGGACGTGCCGGTTCGACCCCGGCCGCCGGTATAGTAGTAAAGACAAGGTTTTCGAACCTTGTCTTTTTTTCTTTGTTGTGTGTCGAGTTACCAATTTTTTCCGGCTCTTTGTCAACTGTAGTGGGTTGATGAAAAGTTACAACCTGGAGAGGACCAAATTGGTTCTCTCCTTTTTTAAGATAATAATATTTTTGTCTTTAATTCTAAGTATGTTTGTGATAAAATTTAATTGTTCCATAAGGTTCTTTCTAATGAGGGTTTGGTCACTTTTTCATTATAGATCTTATGGAGCTTTTTTTCTACAACAAAACAGACTCCATAATTCCTACAGTGGTTTTACCCACTACAGAAATTATTGAACCAATTTCAATAAGTGTGTTCTTTTTGGAGTATTCTATATATTCGAGGTAACATTATCATGGTATAGATCAGGAGAGAAACACCTCCAAATATGAATATCAGGCCTCCGTTTATATCTTTTTGAAATAGATAAGTAAATACAATGGTACCTATCGGCATGATAGACGTATTTAGTGTGAACAAAGTACTCATTACTCTTCCTAAATAATTTGTTTCAATACTACTTTGAAGATAGGTCATGACGACAATATTTAGAATAACAAGAGTGAATGCGATAATTCCCATAAATAAACCGCCAACGGAAGAAATAATCACTTGGATGTTACTAGTTGCAAATGTAATACCCAAACCAATGATAGCGATAGTTAGAAGAAAAAGTGGAATGCGAATTTTATTAGAGAGAAGTGCGTTATTTTCTTTTTTGTCTGGCAGTAGCGACATAGACACACTGGCTAATAACATTCCAACTGCGGACATTGTTTCTAAGATACCTACTGTTGCATTATCTAATAAGAGTTGCTCTTTGACTACAAATGGTACTCCAATGCTAATGGAAGTATAGAAAAAATTCAGTACAACACTAACAAGAATAATATATTTTACAATCTGATTTTCTTTTAAAAATCGGATAATTTCTTTGAACCCCTGTTGATGCTTTTCATTCTGTTTAATCTTGACTTCTTGCTCTTCGTGTTCATAGAAGAATTTCATGGTAAGTAAGACACCTAAAGAAAGGAGGTTTGCAATGATTTCTATGAGAATAAAGCCCGAGAAGCCTAACCAATTGTAAAAAATAACTCCAATAGCTGGGGAAAGCATGGTTGCGATAGCAATGGCGGTTTGTGTAACAGAGCTTAATCGTTGAATTTTTGTATCATTTACTAACTCGTGGATAGAAGCTGAATAACAAGTATCATTTATGTTAACTGTAATAGAGTGGAGTATGACAAACGGGATTACTAGATATAAGATAGTAGATGAATTCGTTAAAAAATAAAAAGCATAAAACAGAAGAAAGATTATAAGCCTAAAGATGAAATTATAAATTAAGATCTTTTTATGACGGTATCGGTCTACTAAATTACCGATTGGAAGCAAGAAAATCAAACTAACTAAAGGATAGATGATCATATTGATTCCAAAACTCATTGCTGATTTTGTCTGGTCCAGTAACATTAATCCTAAAGCAAAATTAAAAGCTTTTCCACTTAAGGAACTAATAAAACTGCTAATAAAGTCTTTGATGATTTGTCTATTAGACATTTGATCACTTATTAAATTTTTAATATTAACCCCCTCCATTCGTTTCAACACTGATTCGGTTATCTAATTCCATTCAATGAACTTGAAAGGTAATCAGACTATTAGATAAACCATAATTTTTGTTAATTAAGATTTTACCAATTATACTAATAAAAGTATATTAAAAAATGTAGAAAGAGAGTAAATTTTTTAAGATTAGTAGTTGTGTTATTGAACGGCTAATAAATAAAATGATTGTCTCACTGTTTATGGAAGTAGTTATTTAAGGGAGAAAGATGAGTTACTAAAAATTGCTATTTAGGATTTGGTGAAATGGCTGCATCTATTGCTGATAATCAATTTGTAAATATGCGTTTTAACTATTTTAGAAATGAATTAGTAGGTTGGAAATATTTGAAGGAATATTTATATTTTTTAAGAAGTATAGAGTTTTCTTAGTTTTGTATTACTAATAGAGTGTATAATGAACTTATTGCTTCTCAGTATCAGAATACTTTTCCTTACAATATTGAGTATGATTTGAAATTTTTCCTTCTCCTTTTTCTTTTTTTGTGATATAATTAACCAGTAAAACATTTACCGGTTAATGAGAAGGAGTTTATTTTGTCTGAAGTTGCTAATAAAATTGATCGTTTTTTAAATTCGATTTTATTATTATCTGAGAATCAGCATGAAATTCTAGTTGGTTCTTGTACTAGTGGGGTTTCTTTAACTAACACGCAGGAACATATCTTGATGTTGGTTGCTGATGAACCGCTGACAAATTCAGTTTTGTCTAAGAAATTAAATGTCAGTCAGGCGGCTATTACGAAGGCTGTCAAACCTTTGTTGAGTCAGGGAATGCTGGAGACCTACCGTGATGAAAATGATGCACGGGTACTCTATTATCGTTTGACGGATATTGGGAAGCCGATTGCATTGGAGCATCAGCATCACCATCTGCATACTCTTCATACGTATGAGGATGTATTGGGTAAATTTACTCAAAATGAACAAAGTGTGATTTCTCGATTTTTAGAATTATTAGAAAAGGAGTTGTGAGTTGAGGTATATTACGGTTTCAAATTTATCGTTCTATTATGATCGAGAACCGGTTCTGGAAGGGATCAATTACTACTTAGATAGTGGGGAGTTTGTTACCTTGACCGGGGAGAATGGTGCTGCTAAGTCTACCTTGATTAAGGCTAGCCTTGGCATCTTACAGCCCAAGGTTGGGACTGTTGAGATTTCAAAGACCAATGTAAATGGAAAGAAATTACGGATTGCTTATTTACCTCAACAAATTGCCAGTTTTAATGCAGGATTTCCAAGTACGGTTTATGAATTTGTGAAGTCAGGCCGTTACCCGCGGAAAGGTTGGTTTCGTAAATTAAATGAGCATGATGAACAACATATTCTTAAAAGTTTGGAATCTGTTGGAATGTTAGAGCATAAGAATCAAGCAATTGGGGCTTTGTCTGGTGGTCAAAAGCAACGAGCGGTCATTGCAAGGATGTTTGCATCTGATCCGGATATCTTTATTTTGGATGAACCGACAACGGGGATGGATGCCACAACAAAGAGTGATTTCTATGAATTAATGCACCATAGTGCGCATCATCATCAAAAATCTGTTTTAATGATTACCCATGACCCTGAAGAGGTAAGTCAGTTTGCGGATCGCAATATTCATTTGGTGCGAGACCAGAGCTCTCCTTGGAGATGTTTTAACGTCCATGGGACTGAAGGGGAGGGTTACCATGCTTGATTTATTTCAGTATGATTTTATGCAGCGGGCCTTACTAGCCATGATTGCCATGAGTCTATTTTCTCCGGTATTAGGGATTTTCTTGATTTTGAGACGGCAGAGTCTGATGAGTGATACGCTGAGTCACGTTTCTTTGGCAGGGGTTGCTTTTGGGCTTTTCCTGGGGATTTCTCCAACGCTCTCGACCTTGTTGATAGTGATTGCAGCAGCGGTCTTTCTAGAGTATTTGAGGACCTTATTTAAAGACTTTATGGAAATTGGGACGGCGATTTTAATGTCGACGGGTCTTGCACTCGCCTTGGTCCTGATGCGTGGTGGTGGAAAGAGCTCGATGAGCTTGGATCAGTATTTGTTTGGTTCGACCCTAACCATTACGGATGAGCAGGTGCTGGCCTTGTTTATGATTGCCTTCGTTGTATTGGTGCTGACAGCCTTATTCTTGCGTCCTATGTATATTCTGACGTTTGATGAAGATACGGCTTTTGTGGATGGGCTTCCGGTCCGGACCATGTCTATCTTATTTAATGTGGTGACAGGGGTTGCGATCGCTTTAATGATCCCTGCAGCAGGGTCTTTATTGGTCTCAACCATCATGGTCTTACCAGCTAGTATTGCGCTGAAACTAGGGAAGAACTTTCGTGGGGTCATGCTGATTGCAGTCATCATTGGCTTTATCGGTATGTTTAGTGGATTGATTTTGTCTTATATTGCTGATACACCAGCAAGTGCTAGCATCACGCTCTTATTTGTGGCTCTGTTCTTGCTTGTGAATCTTGGATCACGTTTGAGGAAGTAAATATGAAATATAAAAAAATAGGTTTAATGTTGTTGGTGGCTTTTGTTCTTATCTTGACAGCTTGTGGAAAAAGCCAGAGTAAAAATGGGAAACTGAAAGTGATGACGACTTTTTATCCTGTTTATGATTTTACAAAAAATATTGTTGGAGATGAAGGAACGGTGGATCTGCTGATTGGAGCGGGGTCTGAGCCTCATGAGTATGAACTGTCTGCTAAGGGACGGGCCATGATTCAAGATTCAGATGTCTTTGTCTATGAAAATGAAAACATGGAAACATGGGTGCCAAATCTTTTGAAATCCATGAAGGATAAGAAAACCAAAGCGATCGATGCCACCAAGGGCATGGTCTTGCTTCCTGGATTGGAAGAGGAACATGAACACGAAGGGGGCGAGGAACACCATCATGAATATGATCCTCACCTTTGGCTTTCTCCACATCGTGCCATGAAAATGGTAGAGTCGATTCGCGATCAGTTGGTGGCAGCTTATCCCGATAAGAAAAAGACGTTTGAGAAAAATGCGCAAGCTTATTTGAAGAAGTTACAGGCTTTGGATCAAGCGTATCAGGATGGCTTGAAAGATGCGAAGCAAAAGAATTTTGTGACCCAACACGCGGCTTTCCGTTACTTGGCCTTGGATTATGGCTTGAACCAGGTGGCTATTTCAGGGATTTCACCTGATAGCGAACCTTCTGCTGCACGATTGCGTGAATTGACAGAGTATATCAAGAAAAATGAGATCAAGGTGATTTACTTTGAGGAAAATGCTTCTAAGTCTTTGGCGAAAACCTTGTCTTCTGAAGCTGGTGTTGAGTTGGCTGTCTTAAATCCTTTGGAAAGCCTGACGGATCAAGAAATGAAAGATGGCGAAGACTACGTGTCTGTCATGAAGGAGAATCTGAAGGCGCTAGAGAAAACAACGTCACAAGCTGGCAAGGACATTCAACCGGAACATGAGGAAGATACTAAGACGGTTCAAAAGGGCTATTTCGAGGATAGTCAAGTGAAGGATCGTAGCTTGGCCAATTATGCGGGAGATTGGAAATCCGTTTATCCATACTTGCAAGATGGAACTTTGGATCAGGTCTTTGATTACAAGGCAAAATTAAATCCAACCATGACTGCTGCTGAGTATAAGGAATATTATACCAAGGGTTACCAAACAGATATTGATCGGATCAAGATTGATAAGGATTCAATGGAGTTTTATCAAAAAGGTTCTTCTAAGAAATATACCTATAAATACGTAGGTAAGCACATTTTGACTTATAAGAAGGGGAATCGTGGTGTTCGTTATCTCTTTGAAGCGAAAGAGAGCGATGCGGGAGACTTCAAATATGTTCAATTTAGTGACCATGAAATTACTCCGGTAAAGGCAGCTCACTTCCACATTTTCCATGGAGGAAAGAGTCAAGAGGCGCTCTATGATGAGTTAGAAAATTGGCCAACTTATTATCCTTCGAATTTATCTGGATTAGAAGTGGCACAGGAAATGGTGGCTCATTCATAATCCGTATGCAAAGAAGTTGGGAGGAAACTCTCAGCTTCTTTTTGGTCTAAAATAGGGAGTGAAGCTTGTAAAATACTGGAAAATACGTTACAATGAAAGGGCTTTAAATAAAAATGTATGGGGAATTTTAAATGAAAAAAGTTGGTGCAATGTTAGTAGGCCTTTTCAGTGTGGTCTCGTTGGTAGCTTGTTCGCAGCAGAGTGCGAGTGAAAAAACAGCCACATCTTCTAGCCAAACGAGTGTTTCTTCTGAAGTGAAAAAGACGGTAGCTTCTAGTTCAGAAGCCAAGGAGAAAGAACACAAGGAAGAGAAAAAAGAAGTGAAGAAAATAGATCTTGAAGCGATTGCTAATGGGGATTACAGCAGTATTGCTGGTGTCTGGCAAGATGATAAAGGAAACAAGCTGGTCTTTAACGACAAAGGGTTGGTTTCACAAGAGTTAGAGGGCTATGGTGCTTCTTTGACGGATTATGGAACCGCCTCAGAAGGTATCTATGGAGGTCGCGATGGAGGCTTCTTGTTGGAGTATATTCCTGCTGGAGTGAGCATTGGCGACCAAGTCGACGACCAAGGGCAAGTCGTCTTTAAGGACTCCTCAGACGCCACTAAAAATCGCTTGTGGTCGGGTGTCGGACAAGCTAGTTTCGCAGAACAAGGATCTTTCTACTACCATGTCGGAGATCAATAAAAATACAAAAAGGGAATAGGACAGAAGCAACTGTAACGAGTTGTGCTTCTATCTTATTCCCTTTTTAATCTGCACTTTACGGGCTTTGTATCTTGAGTTTTCCAACTAGTATTTGGGCTTCGATGGTGATTTCTGTGAGACGGGTCCAGTTGATTTTTTCTTGGTCAACATGAAATAAAAGAGGGGTCATGGCGAGGAGCGCCTGACGTTCTTCAGGAGTTAAACTCTTGGTGAGGCTGACCGTTTCGGATGAGAGGATCTGACAGTGATCTTCAAAGTGCTCCAAAATTTCCTGGTTGGAGTAAGATTGCTTGGCCAATTGATATTGGGCCAACTGACGAATTTCTTTCAGATGAGAAGAGGTTGGGACGACCTTAATGATGACCCCTCCTGCCTGTAAGACACGTTCAAATTCAGCGTAATTAGCCGGGGAGAAGATGTCCAAAATGACCTCCATACTCTTAGATTGAATGGGTAAATGGGCCAAGTCTCCTACAAACCAATTGACCTTCCAGCTAGCGTCACTCTTGGCAGCTAGTTGCACGGATTCCTTGGAAAGATCAAATGCATAGAAAGTAGCCTTGGGATAGGCTTCTTGTAGCTTTCGGGAGTAATAACCTTCTCCGCAACCGATATCTAGAATTCTGGCATCACTGGTCGGAATCTTTTGTCCGATCGCTGTGAGAATCGGCTCATAAAACCCTGCTTCTAAGATCAGCTGGCGATTCTGAAAATTTTCTTTGTCATAGTCTTTTGATTGTTTGATCTGGGGAGCCAGGTTGACATAGCCAAATTTTGCCAAGTCAAAAGAATGGGCCTTGGGACATTTAAAACTGGTCCCCACAAGTTCTAGGTCCAATTGACAGATGGGACAGGCAAAAGCAGTGGCTGTTTGAAATCGTTGTAATTTTGGTTTGATCGGTGTATTCATATTAGTAGTGTAACAAAAGAGCCTCTAGATAGCAACTGATGCTCTAATGAGGCGTGGCCACACTTTTTCAATGCCTCTACGCAGTATTGAGTGGACCTTGAGTTTCTTTATCTAATTTTGTCCACTGGATTGTTCAGGACGGTTTTCAATTCTGGACAATATTTACTTGCCTCAAATTCAATGATCTCATATTGAGCAATCTCATTTTGATAGAATGGATCGTGTGTAATGATTTCTTGAACGGCTTCTTTATTTTTTGCTCTCATGAGAATGATACCGCCGGTTCTTGGATTTTTTCTTCCAGATGCGATAAAAAGACCTTTTGTATAATACTGATTTAAAAAATCTATGTGTTTTTCTAAGCATTTTTCAACTGTATCAAGGGGCTTAATATAGGTAAGATTTACAATAAACATAAGTGACTCCTTTAAAATAAATGATAAATAAATTATAATACTTTACAAACTACCTGAATAGTAGGCACATTTTTGTAAGGAGAAAAAATGTTAACAAATAAAAATTGGAACTGTAGTATGTCTCGAGTATTAGATGTGGTTGGTGGGAAATGGAGGATGAATATATTATGGGTTATAAATAAGCATAAGAGAGTGCGTTTCAATCAATTGAGAAGAGAAGTTGAAGGGATTACAACTATCAGTTTGACACGTGGACTAGATGTTTTAATAGAGAACCAATTGATTGAGAAATATGATTTTGAAACGATACCACTCCATACAGAATATGAGCTGACAGAAAAAGGCAAGTCACTAATGCCGATTTTAAAGGACTTGAATCAATGGGGAAAAGAATGGTTGCAATAAATTTTCTTCTTCTTTTTGTCTCTTCCACCTCACCACTTGGACTCTCATTTTGACCACTTATCCCAAAAGGCCGTTTTTTAAACGGCTTTTTTGCTAGACTGATACTGTCAAAAAGGAGAGAGAACATGATATTACAAGCTAAAAACATCAGTAAACGGTATGGAAATCATCTAGCGGTTGATCATATTCACCTACAGTTTGAAAAGGGAACGTTTAATGCGATTCTAGGTCCGAACGGGGCCGGCAAATCGACGACAATTTCCATGTTGATTGGTTTGAAACAACCAACGCAAGGCGAAATTATCTATGAACCCGGTACTAAAATTGGAGTGGTCTTCCAAACCAGTGTTTTAGATGAGATGCTGACGGTTAGGGAAAATCTGACCATTCGTGCTAGACAGTACAAAGGACTAAAACCAAATCGTGTGTCTGATCTTATTGATCGACTAGGCCTATCAGCTTTCCAAAGGCAGAAATATGGGACGCTTTCAGGCGGCCAAAAGCGTCGGGTTGACATTGCGCGTGCTCTACTGCACGGTCCAGATCTTCTGTTCTTAGATGAGCCAACGACAGGTTTAGACATTCAAACCCGGAAGTCTATTTGGGATTTGCTCTATCAATTGCAGAGAGAAGAGGGAATGACCGTTGTATTGACCACGCATTATCTTGACGAAGCAGATGAAGCTGATCAAATTTATATTGTAGATCATGAGAAAGTGATTGCTCAAGGATCGGCACTAGATATTAAGAGCCAGTATGCAAAAAATATCTTGAAGATTCGCTTCAAGGAGAGACAGCAGATAGAAAGTCTCAAATCTTCGGGAATGTCAGTAGAGCAACAAAGTCAATTGGAGTATATTTTTCAACCCGAGAGTGAAAGGGAAGCCATTGATTACCTGGTACAAGTTAGAGATAAATTAGCCCATTTTGAGTTTCGTCCAGGGACCATGGATGATGCCTTTATTGCACTTACAGGAAGGGAGGTTCGCTAATGTTAGCCTTACTAAAGCGAAATTTTTTATTGTATTTCAGGAATCGTTCAGGTGTTTTCTTCTCCTTGTTGGGAGCCTTGATTTCCTTTATTCTCTATATTATTTTTCTTCAAAAAAATCTAACAGATGCTTGGGCTCAGCTCCCCAATAGTGGTCCTGTGTTAAATAATTGGTTAATGAGTGGGACGCTGGCTGTGACAGGGATTACGACCAGTCTGGCTGCCTTGACTCAGTTGGTAAAGGACCGCGAACGTCAAGTAGATCAGGATCTTTATTTATCGGATCAAGGAGAGTGGCGGTTAGCATTTTCGTATCTAACGAGTGCAATCATCATTTCTTTTTCCATGCAGATCCTTATGTATGTGCTGATGTGTGGCTATTTTAGAGAAATTCCAACACTAGCCCTATTACCTGAAGTTCTCCTTATTATGTTGCTTAGTAGCCTGCTTTCTAGCTTGGTGAATGCCATTTTCGTTCACTTTTTCCAATCAGTAGATAGTCTTGGAAAGTTTGCGACCATAGTGGGTACAGCTTCCGGTTTTTTGGTAGGTACTTATGTACCTTTGGGCGTTCTACCTAATTTTGCTCAACTACTAATGAAATGTACCCCAGCAACTTATATTGCTGCACTTTATCGACAAGTACTCATGAAAGAAGCATTAAGTGAGACCTTTAAAGGTCAAGATAAGCTTCTTCAAGAGTTTCAAGAAAAAATGGGTGTTCAGCTCAAATGGCAAACTTTATTGACAAAGGAAAATACTTACTTTATAGTGTTAGGAGGTATTCTTCTAGTAGGCATTCTTTGGGCTGTTTTAGTGAAAAAGTCTAGTAAGAAAAAATAAGTGAGAGTTGGAATAGGAATGAAACTTCGTTTTGAAGAAAAATCAGATATTTCGACAAAGGACCCCTGTGTGGTTATCCAAGCAGAGCGATTGTCTGATCAAGCACGAGAGGTAATGGATTACCTCGAACAGTTTTCGACAGTGAATCAAGTAGTGATCCCTATCAAAACAGATGATCATTTGATCATGGTGAAAATTGATGACATTATTCTAGCCGAGATTGATAAGAATCAGCTAACCATTTATACGACAGACAAAACGTTCACCATCAGAGATACTTTGATAAATTTTCAACATCGGATTAATCGTCGTAATTTTTTACAGATATCACGCCACGCGGTGATGAATATCGACCATTTAGAATCGCTATCGGATAGTTTTTCAGGCAATATGATGGCTAAACTGACACGTGGAGTAAAATCAAGTGTCAGTCGGAAATATGTCAAATCCTTGATGGATTATTTAGGGGTATAGGAGAAAGTGATGAAACGAGTTATAGCTTATTTTGTATCTGGTATAAGGACAGGATCCTTCTTTTATTTGTGTTTGGTGTTATTATCCCATGTCTATACCAACATCGTCTATCCCGCTGTAAATGTCCACAACATCCTAGCGATCTTTTTAATGAGTGGGACAATGGGGGTCTTGACATTCATTCTTGAGGAAGAAGAGTTTTTGACCTATAGTTTGCGTGTGGCTTTGCATTTAGTTGTGACAGCTACCATTTTAGCATTGACCTACCTGTTTTTTGGCTGGGGGACAGTCTTACGGAGCCCGATTCCTTGGTTGATCTTCCTAGCCATTTACGGCCTGATCTGGCTGTACCAGATTTGGCAACTCCATAAAAAAACTCAACGAATCAACCAAGCATTGTTGCATCGCAGAAAAGGGAAATAGTCTCAGAAAAAAGTGTATAAGAAAACCACGAAGTTCATACCAAAATTCGTGGTTTTGCTTTCTTAATAAGTCAAAACAAAGTATTTTTTCTTACCGCGACGGATAACGGTCAATTCATTTTCTAATTTATCGCTATTGCTCAATACATAGTCAAGGTCTTGGATGCGTTCGCCGTTGACGTAGATCGCTCCATTTTGAACATCTTCGCGGGCTTGGCGTTTAGAGTTTACCACACCAGCTGTGACCAAGAGTTCAACAATGTTGAGGTTGTCTTCTGCTTGGACCTGGTAGTTTGGCACACCACGAAGTCCTTGTTTGAGTTCTTTGACAGACAAGTTCTTGATGTTTCCTGCAAAGAGTTGTTCCGTGATGTTGAGGGCTTCTTTGTAGGCTTCTTCACCGTGAACGAGAGAGACCACTTCACGCGCCAAGATCTTTTGAGCCAAGCGTTCATGAGGAGCAGCCTCAAACTGTTTGCGGATCTCTTCGATTTCGTCCAGTGATAAGAAAGTGAAGATTTTCAAGAAGCGTACAGCATCGGCATCCATGACATTCATCCAGAATTGGTACATTTCGTATGGAGATGTTTTGTCTGCATTGAGCCAGACCGCATTGCCTTCTGATTTCCCAAATTTCTTACCAGTTGCATCTGTGATCAAAGGCACAGTCATGACATGACCAGTTTTATCTGCCTTACGACGCATCAACTCAGTACCCGCTGTCATGTTTCCCCATTGGTCAGATCCACCGATTTGAAGGGTTACATTGTGTTCTTGGTTGAGAACGTAGAAGTCGTATCCTTGCATGATTTGGTAGGCAAACTCTGTGTAAGAAATTCCTGTCTCAATCCGTTTTTTAACAGATTCCTTACTCATCATAGCATTGACCGTAAAATATTTCCCGACATCCCGAAGGAAGTCAATAAAGCTAATGCTTCCGAACCAATCGTAGTTGTTGACCATTTCGGCTTTATTGTCACCATTTTCAAAATCGAGGAAACGAGACAATTGCCCTTGAATGGAGCGAACCCATTCTTGTACAGTTTCTTTTGTTTGGAGACTACGTTCAGCATCTCTGAAGGACGGATCTCCAATGAGACCAGTCGCACCGCCAACGAGCGCATAAGGTTTGTGGCCTGCTAGTTGAAGGCGACGGCTCGTCAAGATGGCCACCAAGTGACCAAGGTGAAGGCTGTCAGCAGTTGGATCATAACCCGTATAATAAGAAACCTGACCTTCTTCTAGTGCTTTGCGCAAGGCTTCTTCATCCGTTGTTTGAAATACCAAACCACGCTCTTTTAGCTCATCAAAAATGTGCATGTGTCTTTTCTCCTTTATTTATTCATTTGTTCATCCTTCTATTCTACCATAAACCAAGGAAATGGCAATGATTTCCATCATTTTCTTACATCTCTGATAAGGAACGATAAGGAACTATCACGAATTCTTGCGCGCTTGTGATTGAAATCGGAGGGCCTAATCTGCTATAATATAGGGAACAAGGAGAAAGAATCAGTGAATCAATTCAAAGAGAAGATGCAAGAATATTGGAAGAAGATCCAACAATTCTTTTCAAAACTGTACAAAGATATTTCCAAGAAGGAAAACAATGAAGAAAGTGGCTGGTCTGTTGGCGATATAGTTGCGACCTGTTTGCGAACCCTCAAACTCTTGTGGGATGTGATGATCGCCCTGTTCGTGTGCCTCTTTTTATTTGGTGCAGGGATCGGGATTGGTTATGCAGCGAGCCTCTTTAGCAATGTCAAGGTTCCAAAGACAGAAGAACTGGTCCAGCAGGTTCGCAATGTGAGCAGTGTTTCAAAACTGACCTATTCCGATAAGAGCTTGATTGCAGAGGTGGACAGTGACTTGATCCGCACGCCGGTAGCGGGAGATGCTATTTCGGACAATGTCAAAAAGGCTGTGATTGCGACAGAAGATGAGAACTTTGAAAGCCATAATGGGGTTGTGCCCAAAGCGGTTCTTCGGGCAACGCTTGGATCTGTAGCCGGTGTGGGTTCCTCTAGTGGGGGCTCGACCCTAACCCAGCAATTGATCAAACAGCAAGTTGTCGGAGATGCTCCAACCTTTACTCGTAAGGCGACAGAGATTGTCGATGCCTTAGCTTTAGAGCGGGGAATGGATAAAAATGAAATCCTCACAACCTACTTAAATGTTTCGCCTTTTGGTCGTAACAATCGGGGACAAAATATTGCAGGTGTGGAAGCGGCAGCTCAAGGGATTTTTGGTGTTTCTGCAAAAGACTTAACTGTCCCACAAGCGGCTTTTATTGCTGGCTTGCCTCAAAGCCCCATCGTCTATTCTCCTTATGCAGCAGATGGTAGCTTAAAGAAAAAAGAAGATCTTGAGCTTGGTTTAGCGCGTGCCAAAGACGTCTTGTTCAATATGTACCGAACAGGAGTCCTGTCGAAAAAAGACTATGAAACCTATGCCCAATATGATTTGACCAAGGACTTCCTTGCTTCTGATGGGATCGAGAAAACACCACATGACTACCTCTACTTCCAAGCAATGGCAGAAGCAAAAGACGCCATGTATGATTACTTGATCAAGCGTGACAATGTGACCAAGCAAGACCTTAAAAATAATGAAACAGTCAAGTCTTATCAAGCATTAGCTGAAACTGAATTGCGAGAAGGTGGCTACACCATTCAAACAACCATTAATAAGCCTGTTCACAATGCGATGCAGGCGGCGGTGGCAAATTATGGTAGTGTTTTGGATGATGGGACAGGTCTTGTAGAAGTCGGCAATGTTCTTTTAGACAACCGAACGGGAGCCATTTTAGGATTTATCGGTGGACGCAATTTTGACGGTAATCAAAACAACCATGCCTTTGATACAGAACGCTCGCCGGGATCAACCATTAAACCACTGTTGGCCTATGGTATCGCCATCGATCAAGGCCTGATGGGAAGTAATAGTATCCTCTCAAACTACCCGACCAATTTCTCAAGTGGGCAGCCGATCATGCACGTCGACAGTAAAGGGACGGCCATGATGGACCTCCGTGAGGCTCTGAATACCTCTTGGAATATTCCTGCTTATTGGACCTACCGGACCCTGCGTGAAAAGGGTGTGGATGTTCCCTCTTACATGAAGAAAATGGGTTATGATATTCCAGAATACGGTATTGAAAGTTTACCAATGGGTGGAGGAATTGAGGTCACCGTTGCCCAGCACACCAATGGCTTCCAAACCATTGCCAATAATGGGGACTACCTCAAACGCTACATGGTTGAACAAATCATCGACCGAGATGGAGATGTGGTCTACAAGCACGAAGCAGATCCGGTTCGTGTCTACTCTCCAGCGACGGCAACCATTATGCAAGACCTTTTGCGTGGCGTACTCACTTCGGGGGCTACAACGACCTTCAAGAACCGGATTGGTCAAGTCAATCCAACACTTGCAGGGGCTGACTGGATTGGGAAAACTGGTACCACTAACTCCAATGGCGACATGTGGTTGATGTTGTCGACGCCAAATGTTTCCTTGGGTGGCTGGATCGGTCATGATAACAATGCGTCCATGCAAACCTTGACTGGTTACAACAACAATGCTCAGTACATGGCGCAGTTGGCCAATGCGATCTACCAAGCAGATCCAAGTCTCTTTGGAATTCAGGATAAATTTACGCTCGATAAGAGTGTGATTCGTTCGGATGTTTTGAAGTCGACAGGTGAGAAACCGGGACGTGTCAATGTCAATGGTAAAGATGTAGATGTGAGTGGGCAAACCGTGACGAGTCTTTGGGCTAAGAATGGTGCTCCGACGACTCAATACCATTTTGCGATTGGGGGATCAGACAGTGATTATCAAAGTGCTTGGGCAGCCATTTTAGGAAATGCTAGTGGTAGTCAAAACAATAACCGAAATAACAATCATTCAAACCGAAGCAGTTCAAATCGAAGGTGATCAAATTTTGCGCAAAGCCTTGATTTTTCAAGGGAAAAACGGTATAATAAAGATAACTAATTTGTCGTGTGCTTTATTTGAAATATTGTCCAAATAAGAGCTTACAGCAGTTAAATCATACTTGGATAAGTCGATTTAGCTGCTCTTTTTGTGCCTATTTTTATGGGAAAATCGTATTTGTTACACAAATTTAATTTTTCTAAAAATTACAAAAAGCGACGAATGAGGTGAAGAGACAGCTCTTCACGTGATGCAAATCACACAATTGTAGTTAAAACCGGATAGGTGGTGAAAGTCATTTTACCAAGCTATCCTAGTATGGAAAAAGGAGCTAAAAACTTTGGCAGGACATGACGTTCAATACGGGAAACATCGGACCCGTCGTAGTTTTTCAAGAATCAAAGAGGTTCTTGATTTACCAAACTTGATTGAAATCCAGACAGACTCATTCAAAGATTTCTTGGATCATGGCTTGAAGGAAGTATTTGAAGATGTGCTTCCAATCTCAAACTTCACGGATACAATGGAATTGGAATTTGTGGGTTATGAAATCCGCGAACCCAAGTATTCGCTTGAAGAAGCGCGCATCCACGATGCCAGCTACTCAGCACCAATCTTTGTGACCTTCCGTTTGGTCAACAAAGAAACAGGTGAAATCAAGACCCAAGAAGTTTTCTTTGGTGATTTTCCAATCATGACTGAAATGGGAACCTTTATCATCAATGGTGGAGAACGGATTATCGTATCTCAGTTGGTGCGTTCACCAGGTGTTTACTTTAACGACAAAGTGGACAAAAACGGTAAGGTCGGTTATGGATCAACGGTTATCCCAAACCGTGGGGCTTGGTTAGAGCTTGAAACCGATTCAAAAGACATTGCTTACACACGCATTGACCGTACGCGTAAAATTCCATTTACAACGCTTGTGCGTGCTCTTGGATTCTCAGGAGACGATGAAATCATCGATATCTTTGGGGACAGCGATTTGGTTCGTAATACCATTGAAAAAGATATTCATAAAAATCCAATGGATTCTCGGACAGATGAAGCCCTCAAAGAAATCTATGAGCGTCTTCGTCCAGGTGAACCTAAGACAGCTGAAAGCTCACGTAGCTTGTTGGTAGCCCGTTTCTTTGATCCACGTCGCTATGACTTGGCCCCTGTTGGTCGCTACAAGATCAACAAGAAACTTAATATCAAGAACCGCTTGTTGAACCAAACCATCGCAGAACCATTAGTAGATGCTGAAACAGGAGAAATCCTTGTAGAAGCAGGTACTGTATTAACGCGCGATGTGATCGATAGCATCTCTGAACAATTGGATAATGGCTTGAACAAGATCACCTACATTCCAAATGATGCGGCTGTTTTGACTGATCCAGTTGAATTGCAAAAATTCAAAGTGGTCTCACCAAATGATCCTGATCGTGTCGTTACCGTCATTGGTAATGCAAACCCATCTGATAAAGTTCGTGTGGTGACTCCTGCTGATATCTTGGCTGAGATGAGCTACTTCCTCAATTTGGCTGAAGGCCTTGGCCGTGTGGATGATATTGACCACCTTGGAAACCGTCGGATTCGTGCCGTTGGTGAATTGCTTGCCAACCAAGTGCGTCTTGGACTTTCACGGATGGAGCGTAACGTTCGTGAACGGATGTCTGTTCAAGATAACGATGTCTTGACACCACAACAAATCATCAATATTCGTCCTGTCACTGCAGCAATTAAAGAGTTCTTTGGTTCTTCACAATTGTCTCAGTTCATGGACCAACACAACCCACTTTCTGAGTTGTCCCACAAGCGTCGTTTATCTGCCTTAGGACCTGGTGGTTTGACACGTGACCGTGCTGGATATGAAGTCCGTGACGTGCACTATACCCACTATGGTCGGATGTGCCCAATCGAAACACCTGAAGGACCAAACATCGGTTTGATCAATAACTTGTCTTCATACGGACACTTGAACAAATATGGCTTCATCCAAACACCATACCGTAAAGTAGACCGTGAAGCAGGCGTTGTGACAAATGAAATCGTCTGGTTGACAGCTGATGAAGAAGATGAGTACATCGTAGCGCAGGCCAACTCTAAGTTGAATGAAGAAGGTGGCTTTGCTGAGCCAATCGTCATGGGACGTCACCGTGGGAATAACCAAGAGTTCCCATCTGATCAAGTTGACTATATGGACGTTTCTCCAAAACAGGTAGTTGCCGTTGCGACAGCATGTATTCCTTTCTTGGAAAACGATGACTCCAACCGTGCCCTCATGGGTGCCAACATGCAACGTCAGGCTGTGCCATTGATTGATCCAAAAGCACCATTTGTTGGTACGGGTATGGAATACCAAGCAGCCCATGACTCAGGAGCTGCGGTCATTGCCCAACACGGTGGTAAAGTTACTTACGCAGATGCAGATAAGGTAGAAGTTCGTCGGGAAGATGGTTCGTTGGACGTTTACCATGTTCAAAAATTCCGTCGTTCAAATTCAGGTACAGCCTACAACCAACGCACTCTTGTTAAAGTTGGTGAAACCGTTGAAAAAGGCGATTTTATCGCAGACGGACCATCTATGGAAAAAGGGGAAATGGCCCTTGGACAAAACCCAATCGTTGCGTACATGACTTGGGAAGGGTATAACTTCGAGGATGCCGTTATCATGAGCGAACGCTTGGTGAAAGAAGATGTCTACACATCTGTTCACTTGGAAGAATTCGAATCAGAAACGCGTGATACCAAGTTAGGCCCTGAAGAAATTACCCGTGAAATTCCAAACGTAGGGGAAGATGCTCTTCGTGATTTGGATGAAACAGGTATTATCCGTATTGGTGCTGAGGTTAAAGAAGGCGATATCCTTGTCGGTAAAGTAACACCGAAGGGTGAAAAAGACCTTTCTGCTGAAGAACGTCTCCTTCATGCCATCTTTGGAGATAAATCTCGTGAAGTGCGGGATACGTCTCTTCGTGTCCCTCACGGTGGAGATGGAGTCGTTCGCGATGTCAAAATCTTTACGCGGGCAAACGGAGATGAATTGCAATCGGGTGTCAACATGTTGGTTCGTGTTTACATCGCTCAAAAACGTAAGATCCGCGTCGGAGATAAGATGGCCGGTCGTCACGGAAACAAAGGGGTTGTCTCTCGTATCGTTCCTGTAGAAGACATGCCTTACCTTCCAGACGGAACTCCAGTCGATATCATGTTGAACCCACTTGGGGTGCCATCTCGTATGAATATCGGTCAGGTTATGGAACTTCACCTTGGTATGGCGGCTCGTAACTTGGGCATCCACATCGCAACACCTGTCTTTGATGGAGCAAGTTCAGAAGATCTCTGGGATACGGTCAAAGAAGCTGGTATGGATAGCGATGCTAAGACGGTTCTTTATGATGGCCGTACCGGTGAGCCGTTTGACAACCGTGTTTCTGTCGGTGTCATGTACATGATCAAACTTCACCACATGGTTGATGATAAACTCCATGCCCGTTCTGTCGGACCATACTCAATGGTTACCCAACAACCACTCGGAGGGAAAGCTCAGTTTGGTGGACAACGTTTCGGGGAAATGGAAGTGTGGGCCCTTGAGGCCTATGGTGCATCAAATGTCCTTCAAGAAATCTTGACCTACAAGTCAGACGATGTCAACGGACGTTTGAAAGCCTATGAAGCAATCACCAAAGGTAAACCAATTCCAAAACCAGGTGTACCAGAATCCTTCCGCGTTCTTGTCAAGGAATTGCAATCACTTGGTCTTGACATGCGTGTCCTTGACGAAGATGATCAAGAAGTGGAACTTCGTGATCTCGACGAAGGGGAAGACGATGATGTGATTCACGTGGATGACCTTGAAAAAGCACGTGAAAAAGCAGCCAAGGAAGCTAAAGCAGCCTTTGATGCAGAAGAAGCAGAAAAATAATCAGTCAAAATGATTGTCTTGTGAGAAACGAATGTTTCTGATAGGATGATTCGATAATAAGATACAGACACAAGGAGGTGGTGAGAAAGTTGGCTTTCTTCCCCCGCCTAATCTGTATCCAAATGAAACAAGTATGAAAACAAGGAAAGGTAAGAAATAGTGGTTGATGTAAATCGTTTTAAAAGTATGCAAATCACCCTAGCTTCTCCAAGCAAGGTCCGTTCATGGTCTTATGGAGAGGTCAAGAAACCTGAAACAATCAACTACCGTACATTAAAACCAGAACGCGAAGGTCTCTTTGATGAAGTCATCTTTGGACCTACAAAAGACTGGGAATGTGCGTGTGGAAAATACAAACGGATCCGTTACAAAGGGATCGTTTGTGACCGCTGTGGTGTGGAAGTAACACGTGCCAAGGTTCGTCGTGAACGCATGGGGCATATCGAGTTGAAAGCTCCTGTATCACACATCTGGTACTTCAAGGGAATCCCTTCTCGTATGGGCTTGACCTTGGATATGAGTCCTCGTGCCCTTGAAGAAGTCATCTACTTCGCAGCTTATGTGGTCATCGATCCAAAAGATACACCGCTTGAGCACAAGTCCATCATGACAGAACGCGAATACCGTGAACGCTTGCGCGAATACGGACCAGGATCTTTTGTTGCCAAGATGGGGGCAGAAGCGGTCCAAGACCTTTTGAAACAAGTGGATTTAGAAGCTGAAATTGCTGTCTTGAAAGAAGAATTGAAGACTGCAACTGGTCAAAAACGTGTGAAGGCTGTTCGTCGTTTGGATGTCTTGGATGCCTTCTACAAATCTGGAAACAAACCTGAATGGATGGTTCTCAATATCCTTCCAGTTATTCCACCAGATCTTCGTCCGATGGTCCAATTGGATGGTGGCCGTTTTGCTGCCTCTGACTTGAATGACCTTTACCGTCGTGTAATCAACCGGAACAACCGTTTGGCTCGTCTTTTGGAACTAAATGCCCCTGGTATCATCGTGCAAAATGAGAAACGGATGCTTCAAGAAGCGGTTGACGCTTTGATTGACAATGGTCGTCGTGGTCGTCCAATCACTGGACCAGGTAGCCGTCCACTGAAATCATTGAGCCACATGCTCAAAGGGAAACAAGGACGCTTCCGTCAAAACTTGCTCGGGAAACGGGTGGACTTCTCAGGACGTTCCGTTATCGCTGTTGGTCCAACTCTTAAGATGTACCAATGTGGTGTGCCACGTGAAATGGCGATCGAGCTCTTTAAACCATTTGTCATGCGTGAAATCGTTGCGCGTGATATCGTGCAAAACGTTAAAGCTGCAAAACGCTTGGTAGAGCGCGGAGATGAACGGATCTGGGATATCCTCGAAGAAGTCATCAAAGAACACCCAGTTCTCTTAAACCGGGCACCGACCCTTCACCGTTTGGGTATCCAAGCCTTTGAGCCTGTCTTGATTGACGGGAAAGCCCTTCGCTTGCATCCACTTGCCTGTGAAGCTTATAACGCCGACTTTGACGGGGACCAAATGGCCATCCACGTGCCTCTTTCAGAAGAAGCCCAAGCTGAAGCGCGTATCTTAATGTTGGCTGCTGAACACATCTTGAATCCAAAAGATGGAAAACCAGTCGTAACGCCTTCTCAGGATATGGTTTTGGGGAACTACTACCTTACTATGGAAGAAGCTGGTCGTGAAGGGGAAGGCATGGTCTTTAAGGACCGTGACGAAGCTGTGATGGCGTATCGCAATGGTTATGTGCACCTACACTCACGTGTTGGGATTACGACCGATAGCTTGAAAAAACCATGGACAGAAGCGCAACAACACAAGATTCTCTTAACAACTGTTGGTAAGATTCTCTTCAACGATATCATGCCTGCAGAGCTTCCATACCTCCAAGAACCAAATAACGCTAACTTGACAGAAGGGGTTCCAGCTAAGTACTTCTTGGAATCAGGTCAAGATGCTAAATCAGCGATTGAAAAATTGGATTTGAATGTTCCGTTCAAGAAGAAAAATCTTGGGAACATCATTGCGGAAATCTTTAAGCGTTTCCGGACAACAGAAACATCTGCTTTCTTGGACCGTTTGAAAAACCTTGGTTACAACCATTCAACCCTTGCTGGTTTGACAGTGGGGATTGCCGATATTCCAGTTGTTGAAGACAAGGCTGAAATCATCGAAGAATCTCACAAACGTGTGGAACAAATCACCAAGCAATTCCGTCGTGGTATGATCACAGATGATGAACGCTACAATGCTGTTACTGCTGAATGGCGTGCAGCCCGTGAACGATTGGAAAAACGCCTGATTGATAACCAAGATCCGAAGAACCCAATCGTTATGATGATGGACTCTGGAGCCCGTGGTAACATCTCAAACTTCTCGCAACTTGCCGGTATGCGTGGTTTGATGGCCGCTCCGAATGGTCGGATCATGGAATTGCCAATCCTTTCAAACTTCCGTGAAGGTTTGTCAGTACTCGAAATGTTCTTCTCAACTCACGGTGCTCGTAAAGGGATGACCGATACGGCCTTGAAGACTGCGGACTCAGGTTACTTGACTCGTCGTTTGGTAGACGTTGCCCAAGACGTGATTATTCGTGAAGACGATTGTGGAACTGACCGTGGTCTCTTGATCCGCTCTATCACAGAAGGCAAAGAGATGATCGAGTCTCTGGAAGAACGTCTGAATGGTCGTTACACTAAAAAAACCGTTCGCCATCCTGAAACTGGAGAAGTCATTATTGGCCCAGACGAATTGATTACCGAAGACAAGGCGCGTGAAATCGTCAATGCTGGTGTGGAAGAAGTCACTATCCGCTCTGTATTTACATGTAACACTCGCCACGGTGTCTGCCGTCATTGTTATGGTATCAACTTGGCGACCGGTGATGCGGTTGAAGTGGGTGAAGCAGTCGGAACCATCGCTGCCCAATCTATCGGGGAACCTGGTACACAGTTGACCATGCGTACCTTCCACACGGGTGGGGTTGCCTCAAATACCGATATCACGCAGGGTCTTCCTCGTGTCCAAGAAATCTTTGAAGCCCGTAATCCGAAAGGGGAAGCGGTCATCACAGAAGTCAAAGGGGAAGTCACAGCGATCGAAGAAGATGCTTCAACTCGGACTAAGAAAGTCTTTGTCAGTGGTGCAACTGGTGAGGGTGAATACGTTGTCCCTTACACTGCTCGCATGAAAGTCGAAGTGGGAGATCATGTTTCTCGTGGTGCGGCTCTGACGGAAGGGTCTATCCAACCAAAACATCTCCTTGCTGTACGTGATGTCTTGTCTGTTGAAACTTACCTCCTTGCGGAAGTACAAAAAGTATATCGTAGCCAAGGGGTAGAAATCGGTGACAAACACATCGAAGTGATGGTTCGCCAAATGATCCGTAAAGTTCGCGTCATGGATCCAGGAGATACCGACCTTCTCATGGGAACGCTCATGGATATCACAGACTTTACAGATGCCAATAAGGATGTCCTCATCTCAGGTGGGGTGCCAGCGACAGCTCGCCCAGTTCTTATGGGAATCACCAAAGCCTCGCTTGAAACCAATAGCTTCTTGTCAGCTGCTTCCTTCCAGGAAACAACGCGTGTCCTTACAGATGCAGCAATCCGTGGTAAGAAAGACCATCTTCTTGGTCTCAAGGAAAATGTTATCATCGGTAAGATCATTCCAGCAGGTACTGGTATGGCTCGCTACCGTAACCTTGAACCACAAGCTGTCAACGAAGTTGAAATTATTGATGAAGTTCCATTGGCAGATGAAGCAGCAGATGAAGTCCAAACTGCTGAAGTCGTGGAAGAATAAAAATGAAAAATCGGAGCCCTCGGGTTCCGATTTTTTTTTGAAGAAAAACATAAAAATTTATGAATAAAAAATTTACTGAATAATTATTTAATTAATATTTTACCAAAAATATTAGCCCGTTAAAATATATGCATTTGCGCCTCAGTGCTTTAAAACTAGTGAATATGTATTATAAAACCCAAAATAAATAAATGACTAACTATTAGTAATTAGTAAATAAAACCAAAATAATATTTGACAAGTACAGTCAGAGGGGGTAGAATGAGAAAAAGATGTACAAAAATTAACAATTTGTTGAGATAATCACGATCTCAACGGGAGAAGTTTATGGGGAAATTGAAGATCATGGTTGTGTTTGGGACACGACCGGAGGCCATCAAAATGGCCCCTTTGGTGTTGGAGTTACAAAAACATCGAGAGACGCTGGAGACAGTTACCGTTGTTACAGCCCAGCATCGTCAAATGTTGGACCAAGTCTTAGAGACTTTTCATATTCAGCCACAGTATGACCTGAATATTATGGGGAAACGTCAAACCTTACTCGAGATTACTGGTAAGATATTGGATCAATTGGATCCTGTGGTGAAAAAGGAAAAACCGGATATGATGCTGGTACATGGAGATACGACAACTACCTTTGCGGCTAGTCTGGTTGCCTTTTACAACCAAGTCAGTATTGGGCACGTCGAAGCTGGTTTACGGACCTTTGATAAGTATTCTCCATATCCCGAAGAGATGAACCGTCAGATGACGGATAACTTAGCAGATTTGTATTTTGCGCCAACAAGCGAAAGCAAGGCCAATCTTTTAATGGAACATCATCCGGAATCTGCTATTGTGGTGACGGGAAACACAGCGATTGATGCGCTGAAACTGACGGTTCAAGAGGACTACCACCATGAGGTGCTGGATCGATTGGATCCAACGAAAAAATTGATCCTTGTGACCATGCATCGAAGAGAAAATCAAGGACAACCGATGATAGCAGTATTTCATGCTCTACGAGAAATGGTGGACAAGCATCCAGAGATTGAGGTGGTTTACCCCGTTCATTTGAGTCCAGTTGTTCAAGAAGCTGCGACGAGCATCTTAGGGAATCACGATCGGATTCATCTCATTGCCCTTTGGATGTATTGGACTTCCATAACTTGGCTTCTAGAAGTTACTTTATCATGTCGGATTCTGGTGGTGTGCAAGAGGAGGCGCCATCACTAGGAAAACCGGTACTGGTCTTACGGGGTACGACAGAACGTCCAGAAGGGGTCAAAGCTGGTACCTTAAAATTAGTTGGTACAGATCCTGTAATGGTCAAATCCACAATGGAAGAGCTATTAACCAACGAAAGACTGTATGCTGAAATGACCAATGCTCGCAATCCTTATGGAGATGGAAAAGCATCTGAGCGGATCGTACAAGCGATTCAACAGTATTATGGTTTAGGAGATGCTGTTGAAGAATTTCAAGAGGGAGAATAAGAATCATGAAAAAAACTGAGAAGTTAAGTCGATGGTTGCTGATTTTGCTTGTTTTCGAAGCCCTTCTTTTCCTATATTGCTTATTTTTTGCAAGAGAGATTCTGATTGAAGAAGGTTTGTTTCTTGTCTTGGGTTTGTTCACAATCATTGTTTTAACGGATTTATTGCTAACCTGGGTCATCCTTCTTTCCTTTGCTTTTGGAATTGTGTCATTGGTCGCAGGCGTTGTGTATATTCCTTTTAACCAGGCCTTGCTCTTACTCTTTAGTTTTCCAGTCTTGCTTGGAATCTTGAGTCAAATTCGTTATCACCTATTTAAAGAAATTGCAAAAGTACAGGATCAAGAACCAGATGCTTATGTGGATTATCGCAATCGAATTGCAGCCTATAGTTCGCAGAGCAACGATCGCATTCAGGCTCTCTTAATTCATTGGTCGCATGAAGAATTGTTTTTCCAAATGCAACCTAGGGAATACAACCGAACCTTGAATCAAATTCATTACTTGTTATCCAATCATATCAAGCAAAATGGGAGTTTGTATTATGTATCAGATGGAAACTTTTTGTTGTTCGATTCAACTAGTCAGACCAATTTGAAAGACGAATATGAAACGGTGGTAAAACCCCAATTGGAAAGTCTCGTTTTTCGTGGTGAAGATGGGGTTCAAGCCATTCAATTTCAATCAGGATTTTTAGCGGTTGATCCTACTAACCGCACCAAGTATTATCGCTATAAAGAGATGATGAGTTATTTAAAACGTCAGTTAGAGACGGATATTATTGTGGAATATTAGGAGGAAACCATGACGCTCACAACTATCTTTTTTAATATCGCCATCAGCATCAGTCTGTTTTTTGCCTTGTGCTTTATTGTATTATTTGTAGCCTATATGATGATCTATCATCGTGTGAATAAAAACTTTAAGGCGGTGGACCATGATTAGTCAAATTGTGATGATTATTGCCCTGGTCTCCATTTGGCTGTCCTTGGGCTGGGCCTTAGTAATCCTTTTTTCAGCCGTTCATTTTTGGTTCAAACATAGTGATTTTCGTGTCGATACGGCGCCTCTTCCTTATTATCCTAAAGTTACAATCGTTGTGCCAGCCCATAATGAGGATGTGGTCATTGCCCAAACAGCTAAGGCCATTCTCGATCTCAACTACCCCCATGATCGTGTGGAATTATTCCTCTTTGCGGATAATTGTTCTGACAGGACCTATGAAGAATGCCTTGCCGTTCAAGCTCTACCAGAGTATGCAGGACGTGATGTAACCATTATCAACCGAAGTGGGACAGGTGGAAAAGCGGGTGTTTTGAATGATGCTTTGAAAATGGCAACGGGAGATTACATTTGTGTCTACGATGCGGATGCCATGCCTGAAAAGAACGCCCTTTATTTCTTGGTGAAGGAAGTGCTCAAAGATCCAGAACGTCATGTGGCTGCGTTTGGCCGGAATAAAACGCGGAATGCCGATCAAAACTTCTTGACCCGTTGTATCAACCAAGAAATCGTGGTCACCCAACGGGTTCACCATGTGGGCATGTGGCATCTCTTTAAGATTGGCCGGATTCCTGGGACCAACTTTATCATCCAAACAGAGTTTGTGAAGAGTATTGGAGGATGGAAGAATGGTGCCTTAACAGAGGATACGGATATTTCCTTCAAAATTATGCACAGTGGGAAATTAATTGCTTTGGCCTATAATTCAGAAGCCTTTCAACAGGAACCGGAGACCCTGAAGAGTTATTATATGCAACGGAAACGCTGGGCTAAGGGGAATTATGAAGTGGTGCTGTCAAACTTTAAGCATTTGTTTGGCAAGGGCAATTGGCGGGTCAAGCTTGAAGTCATCAATTATTCTTGTATTTTCTTCTGGTTTAATGCAGCGATTGTCTTATCAGACTTGATCTTTTTTGCAAATATCTTAGCCATGTGCCTGCATACAGTGGTGCCTGGGGTTCAAATTCCATTTGCGTTTGACTCTGAGAATATCTATATTGCACAATTGATGCTCTTTAACTGGGTCTTGATGATCGGGCTTTATTTGCTTCAGATCAATGTTGCCTTGGCTTCCCAGTTTGGACAAGCTACGATCAAGCAAATTTGGTTGGCCTTGGCGGCCTATTTCACCTATTCCCAACTCTTCATCATTGTGTCGATTGATGCCATTTCTTCGATTGTGATGGATAAAGTGTTGCACCGTAAAGAAACCAAATGGGTTAAAACAAAACGATTCGCTGGATAGGAGAACTTATGAAAACAAAAAAGATGAGATATGTGTGGTTTCTAGCGATCCTTTGTATTTTCTGTTTGACCTTGTTTTTGGCGAGAACGAGAAGTAAGGTGGACATGCGCAATCGGATCTACCGTCAGTGGCAGGATCATTTTGTGGTCTCTAAAGGAAAAGAGTCCTATGTTCAAACAAATAATTCCAAGGATCAGACAGTGGTTCTATCAGAAGCGCAGAGTTATGGAATGGTGATAACAGTAGCAGCTGCTAAAAAAGGCCAAGCACAACAAGAAGATTTTGAGCGTCTCTATCAATATTATTTGCATCATCGGATTACGGATACTCAATTGATGTCTTGGAAACAAACGATTGTGGATGGAAAAGCTTCAGCTGAGGATCATAATGCAACGGATGGAGATCTTTACATTGCCTACTCCTTGTTAGAAGCTGCTCAACAATGGCCAAAACAGGCCAAAAAATACCAAGACCAAGCGAAAGCTATTTTAGAGGATGTCCTCAAATACAATTACAATGAAGAAACAGGTGTTTTAACGGTAGGGAACTGGGCCAATCAGGATTCAAATTTTTACTATTTGATGCGGACGTCTGACACGCTGCCAGCGCAATTTCAACTGTTTTATAAGGTCACAAACGATTCTAAGTGGTTAGATATCAAAGATAAGATGTTGCACCAGTTGGATGTAGTGAGCTCAAAGACATCCTCAGGTCTACTTCCAGACTTCATTTGGGTGGATCACGATGGGGCTAGTGTAGCCGATCCAAATACCATTGAATCTAAGTATGATGGATCTTATTCCTACAACGCCTGTCGATTACCTTATAACCTCTCTCAAAGCAAGGATAAAACCAGTCAGAAATTGCTGAAAAAAATGCTTGGTTTCTTTAAAAAGCAACGAAACCTTTATGCAGGTTATGATTTAAAAGGGAAGGCCTTAAACGATCATCAGGCAGCCAGCTTCCTTGCACCGATTGTTTATGCTTCAGAGAGTGGAGAAGGGTATTTAAAATTGGTTCAACAGAATAAATATATTTTTACCCAAGATCTCCCTTTGAACAACTACTATGATGCAACCATGACTACCATGATTGCCCTAGAATTGTTTTAAGTAAGAAACATAAAAAAGAGAGTCTTGCAAGATGCTTGTTTCATGTTGTAAGGCTCTCTTCTTGTTTGTGTCTCGTAAAAAAGACCTCAAAGAAATAGGACAGCCATTTTTTAGAAAATGGCGCTGATATTTTCATGAAAAGAGGCCCTTAAAGAGGGTCTTGAGCACAAAACTTTTATTCTCAAAGGATTTTCTATATAATAGAGGATACAAAGGATGGAAGAGTTTATGTATCGAGTGATTGAGTTGTACGGGGATTGTGAGCCCTGGTGGTTTTTAGATAATTGGCAAGAGGATATTGTGGATAGTTGGAAGTTTGAGGACTATTACCAAGCTTTGAAAAACTATAAACAAAAGTGGTTGGAATTGAACGAACGTTTTCCTAGTTATAAAAGTAGGAGTGATTTGATGACAGCCTTTTGGGATCCCAAAGAGCAAGAGTGGTGTGAGGAATGTAGTGAGGATGTGCAATTGTTTCACTCGATTGTCTTGCTAGAAGATGGGCACAAAATTCCCAAAAGTAAACTCCGGCCTGGCTACGAAAAGGAAAAGGGAAGCAAGAAGCACCGCTCCTGCCAATATACCCTTAGTGCTAAGCAGGCTCCAAAAAACCTATTATAATGAATCCAGAAGATTTTTTAGATGTTTCTAGAAAATCTTCTTTTTTTGCGTTCTTTTTCGAATAGTATAAGTGAGAGGAGGAACTATGGTTCAAGAAATTGCAAAAAAATTGATTCGCATGGGAAAGAAGGAAGAAGCCCAGGATCTTTATTTCATCCCTCGGAGTGAGGAATACCAGGTCTTTATGAGAGTGGGAGATGAGAGGCGTTTTGTACAGACCTTTCCATTTGAGGAGATGACAGCGATCATCAGCCACTTTAAATTCGTAGCAGGGATGAATGTGGGAGAAAAAAGACGCAGTCAATTGGGCTCGTGTGACTACCCTTTGAAAGAGGGGGTGGTCTCGATTCGTTTGTCAACGGTTGGGGATTATAGAGGCTATGAAAGTTTGGTGATTCGTCTCCTACATGATGAGGAGCGGGAGTTGCGCTTCTGGTTTGACCAGTTACCTGAATTGCAGAAAAAGTTAGCAGGTCGGGGCCTCTATCTTTTTGCGGGGCCCGTTGGTTCGGGCAAGACCACCCTCATGCATGCTTTAGCGCAGGCCCGTTTTGCGGACCAGCAAGTCATGTCTATTGAAGACCCTGTTGAGATCAAGCAGGACAATATGCTCCAGCTCCAGCTCAATGATCAGATTGGCATGACCTATGACAACTTGATTAAACTCTCCCTACGCCATCGACCGGATCTTCTCATCATTGGGGAGATCCGAGATAAGGAAACCGCTCGCGCAGTGGTACGAGCTAGTTTGACAGGTGTGACGGTCTTCTCCACCATTCACGCCAAGAGTGTTAGAGGAGTCTATGAGCGCCTCTTGGAGCTTGGAGTGAGTGAGGATGAGCTAAAGATTGTCTTACAAGGAATTTGCTACCAACGATTAATTGCAGGAGGAGGTGTTGTTGATTTTGCAACGGAAAACTACCAAGAACATACAGCCAGCCGCTGGAACCAGCAAATGGATCTCTTGGCTCAATCAGGATATATCCAGCTGGCTCAGGCGCAAGCCGAAAAAATTATCTACAGCTAAACAAAAGCAAATCATTGAATTGTTTTCTAATCTTTACTCGAGTGGCTTTCACCTAGCTGAAATTGTGGATTTCCTAAACCGTTCCCATCTGGTGGATGGGCGCTTGGTAGCTAAGATGCGGGAGGATCTTGCTCAAGGACGACGCTTCTCTGAGATGATGGCGGGAATTGGTTTTTCAGATGCGGTGACCACACAACTATCTTTAGCAGAGCATCACGGGAACATTGAATTGAGCTTAGAGAAAATCGGAGCTTATTTGGAAAATATGCGCAAGGTCAAGAAAAAATTAATTGAGGTAAGTACCTATCCTCTGCTTTTAATCGGATTTTTAATTCTCATTATGCTTGGCCTGCGCAATTATTTACTTCCTCAGATGGATAGCCAAAATATAGGGACGCAATTGATCAGCCTGTTTCCGCAAATCTTTTTGGCTCTAGTTACAGGCAGTGGAATTTTGATTCTACTAGGAGTGGCTTACTATCGGAGATCTGGCAAAATCAAAGTGTTTAGTACCTTGTCTCACCTGCCTTTTGGGAAAGGCATGATTCAAGCTTATTTGACGGCTTATTATGCTAGAGAATGGGGCAATATGATCGGCCAGGGGTTAGAATTATCCCAAATTTTTAGCATGATGCAAGAACAAAAATCTCAGCTCTTTCAAGAGATTGGAGTAGACTTGGAGCTGTCCTTGGATCGGGGTCAATCCTTTTCAGAGACAGTTGGTCACTATTCGTTTTTCAAAAAAGAGTTGCCTCTTATGATTGAGTATGGTGAGGTCAAATCAAAGCTCGGAAGTGAGTTAGAGATTTATGCTGAAAAAACGTGGGAGGATTTCTTCCGACGAGTTCACAAGGCTATGAATGTGATTCAACCCTTGGTCTTTGTTTTTGTGGCTCTTGTAATTGTACTACTGTATGCAGCCATGTTGCTGCCAATTTATCAAAATATGGAGGTTCATTTATGACATCATTTAAAAAATATACGGTAAAGGCGTTTACGTTGATTGAAAATAGCGTAACTAAATTTATCAAATTTTCCAGCGTATAACCACCTTGTCAGATGTGACTTGCACCTTGTCAATCAACTCTCTGACAATAACTTTTTGATTATCGTAGGACATATCCAGTACACTACTGGCATCTAATAGCTTTTCTATCTTCTTTTTTTGGCCCGCTTGCTTATCAGTTGATGCTTTTTTTATTTCTTCTTCCAGCGTGGCCCTCTGCTTGATAAAATCTGCAGACTTGGCCCTTAATTCGTCCAGCGTGATCCTATCGTCCAAGTATAGATCGTTTAGCTTACTTAATTTGAGTGTTAGACTGTCTATCTGCTTCTGGATTGCTTGCTTGTCAACCGCTGGGCTTGTATCGTCCGAAAACAATTCTTGTATCTTGTCTGGATCATTTTGTAACTGAGAAATGCGAGTTAGTACATAATGCTCTAATAATTCCATGTCATAATAGCTGGATTCGCATTTCTTGTTGTCATTGTAGACCGTGACACCCCTTGTCTTTCGCGGGTGTCGCTGGTAACACTCATACCGTTTAAATCGTGAGCCATCTTTCCTTACAGCCCCTAAAATAACTTTAAGGGGCGCGTGACAGTATCCACATTGTGCCAGGCCAGATAGCATATATTTTGCCTGGAATGGTCTAGGGTTTGATAATTCCTTGGCCGTTTGTTGTCGTTTGGCCAGTTCTCTTTGAGTCTGCTCAAAATCTACTAGAGAGATTATGGGCTTGTGTGTACCCTGGAATGTTTGGCCCTTGTATTGATTTAGTCCACAATATACAGGATTGGCTAGTATTCCTCTGATTGTGCGATAACTCCAAGCCGGCTGTTTTGGGTGTTCCTCGTTGATTTTATCTCTAAGTTTAGTTATTGACATACCAGCCAAGTATGATGAATATATCTCTTTGACTGCCAGAGCCTCATACTCGTTAACGGTCATTGACCCCGTTTCTTTGTCGTAGTTGTACCCGTAGGAAGTTTTGGCCCACATCATAGACTTTCCAGCTTTGGCACGTCCTAACTTGCCTAGTTGCATACGCTCTTTTATCTGCTCGCGCTCTAGCTGAGCGAATACGGACAATAAACCTATAACGGCCCGCCCGAAAGGTGTAGACGTGTCAAAGTTTTCGAGCAGGCTGACAAACTCGATATTATTTTTTAAAAATATATCCTCGATCAAGTATAGCGTGTCCTTTTGACTACGGCTCAAACGGTCCAGCTTATATACTAGTACTGTATCAAATAGCTTGCTCTGGGCATCTTTTATCAGTTGTTCCAGGGCTGGCCTTTCAGTCGTAGACCCAGAAAAACCCCCGTCAGTATAAACCTTGTATATATGCCAGTCTTTTATATCGCAGTAGCTCTCTAGCTTTGCTTTCTGTTCTTCTATCGAGTACCCCTCTTCTAACTGAGAAAGAGTAGACACGCGCACATATAGAGCGACTTTATTGATCTTATCCATTGTTTCTATACTCCATTTCTGCTAAAATAGAGCACAGAAAGACACCTTTCAAAATATTCATTTTGAAGCCTTTCTTTATCTTGACTACCTCACGCTCAGACTCGCCAAAGTTTGAGAGCGTGGGGCTTTTTATTTACATTAAACTAAAAATAAAATGTAGTAGTGGAATTAGTAACAAGATGCAGATGATTAAACATCCAAGACTACTAATAGCTTGTCCGCAACCTTGTATAGCTTCACCAGTAGTTTCGAGAGCGTTTCCTATTTGTGTAGCTTTGCTATTTTCTACGCGACTTTCATAGTCATAAAACACTTGTTTTACTTCATCCTCAGTAAATTCAATCCCACACTTTGGACATTTGCGAGTGTGGAAAGTTAAAATAATATTATTTCCGCAGTTGTTACATTTTAATTTTAGTCTTGCATTTTCTAAATCCATAACTCCTCTCCTATTCTTCTCTGTACACATCTACAACTTTACCAATGATCCTAAAATCGCTGTTTGAATCAATTGGTATATCTTTGTATATCTTGTTAAAACTTCTTAGATAGGCCTTATCTTTTTCTATAATAAGCTGTTTGATATAGGCTTCTCCCTCGTAGTCAAATACCCCAACCGTGCCACTCGGAAGCTCTACTGTCAATTTAACAAAAACATAATCCCCAGATTTGTAATTTGGTTCCATAGAATCGCCATAAATGGGACAAACAAAATCAGCGTCCACCTTCACAGGCAGTTGAATCGTCTCTATCTGTACTTCATTCAGATATTGCCCTGTACCAGCAGATACAGGCTGGTCGTAGTAGTTGTAGGCTATATACTCAACGACTATATCATGGACTTCAGCAAGTCTCTTCTTGGCTTGTTTTTGTTCCTCAAGTTGCCTCTCTGCACAAGTCAACACGTTACGCTGATAAGGTTCTGGGTCGAGTTCTTTAACAGTATTAACAATTTTGTCAACGATATAATTCTCAACAATATTTTGTGTTGACGAACGAACTTCAACAAGATCTGATTTCATCACACCAAAGTAATTTGCGAGCATTTCTATTTTATCAATCCGTGGATATGTTTTACCATTTATCCAATCAGAAACAGTCATATACTTCAAGTTCAAATCAGCTACTAGATCATTTCTAGTTTTGCCAGATTTTTGAAGGTAGTATTTTATATTTTGAGACATAATCTCTTTATTTCCTAATGCCATAAAAAACGCTCCTTTCACTATATTTTACGGTTAAAGCGTAAAAAAGTAAAGAAAAATGATAAAAAAATAAAAAAAAACGTATTTTTTTATTGACATCACGGTTAAACCGTGATAAAATATAATCAAGGTTAAGGAATTAACCAAAAACAAAAGAAAGGAAGGACAGTATGCTGAACCGAAGGCAAAAGAAAAAAGACCCTTGGTTAACACAACCAAGAGCCACAGTCATAGCGGCGATCATAGCCCTAATCGCCGTGATACTTCAACTCTTATTTAAATAAGAGTTACGCCCGAAGTTGTAGGAGGGGCGCAAGCCCCAACCCTACGACTTAAGTTTAGCATACTGTCCAGAGAAAAGCAATGGACGACAAAAAATGGGGAATTGGCGGTTTGATCGCAGTAGGAGCGATTATTGTGATTGTAATTTTAAATTTAATTAGATAGGAGAGAAGAAATGGAAAAAATCATAGCTTATTCTGTCGAAGAATTATATGAAAAAGTTGCTGAACAAGAAAAACGCATCTCAGAAATTGAAATGCGTTTAGGAATCAAACCTTCGGAAGATTCTTCAACATAAATTTAGATTTAAAGATTTGAACGATAATATCTACATAGTTTTTCAGTACAGGTAATGAAATACTGGTACTTTTATTCCAATGTGTATAGTCATTGCCGACTGTTCGGATAAAATGGAGAGCGCCTTTTAAAAGATCGTCATCTTTTACATACCTGTCAATGGCATTATTAAAAGTTAATTTTGGGTCAGATAGATATTCTTTTGTATCTAATTCAAATGCCAAGGCATAATCTTTAATTAAGCACTCGACAGCAGAGCGGTATCCTGTTCCTGCGATATTCTCTAACCCATTTTCTTCTGCTTCAATAGCTTCGCTGTAAAATTCTACAAATCTAGGAGCATATTCAACAAAAAGATGGTCGATATCAATAGTGACTTTATTGGGGTAAACAAGAACCATAGTCGTTTTATCAGCTTGACGTAAATATTCTTGATTTGTCATGTGGTATTTCTTACAAGCTGGACAATGATGGTACATGCTAAAAATGTAACCCTCTCGGATTTCAATCTTTCCTGCTTCGGTGTTGGTAGGATTATTCCCAATGCCACACCAAGGACAAGTTTGAGGAATTTGAATGGTTAAAGTTTTCGAGACTGTACTGAAGTAATAATCAACAGTAGATAATTCCATAATATTGCTCCATTTGTTTTTGTTTTAATTATACCAAATAACGGTAGGGAATTAAATAATAAGGAGGTGAAAGAATGACACAGTTAACGCTGAAAATGTTAAGGGTTCGAAATAACTGGACTCAAGAGCAGGCAGCCAAAAAAGTTGGTGTCTCAAAAGAAACGTGGTCGAATTGGGAGAATTATAAAACATATCCAGACATACCAAAATTAAAGAAGATTGAATCAGTATTTGAAATATCGTACAACGATATTAATTTTTTAGATAAAATCACGGTTTAACCGTGAAAAGAGGGATTAAGAAATGAATGAATTGGCTTTATCAAATAATCTATCTCAGATAGAACTTGAAATCAACCATCACAAACAAATTGCTGGCCAGTCCATTTGGGAAATTGGTAGGCGATTGAATCATGTAAAGGAAAACGATCTTGCTCACGGTGAATTCACTGAATGGGTAGAACGACAAGGGATACACATTCGTGAAGCTCAAAGAATGATGAAGATTGCAAAAGAACTTCCAAATACGACAACGTTGTCGTATTTTGGGACAACAGCATTGCATCTTATCGCCTCACTTCCAGAAGAAGAGCAAAAAGAACAAATTAAACGCATCGAGGAAGGTGAGAATCCAACGGTTCGAGAACTCGAAAACAAGTTGAAGTTAAGCAAGCAAGCAAACGAGCTTCTAAAGGGCGAGAATGAGGCTCTAAGGGCTTCTAAAGTCGAGGTAAGGGAAACAATCAAGGAAGTTGTTCCAGACGATTACAGAGCCACACAGGAGCTAAATAAGCGATTGTTAGTGAAGAACCAAGAACTGTCCGACAGCATGAAGGCGATGAAAGAGCGTTCTGAGTTTATCAATAACAAGCTAAACGATATGATGGCCCAGCGTGCAGAAGTTGATAAGAAATCTGCACAGTATGATGAATTGACACGAGCGATTGAAGAATCACAGGGCCAACTCAATAGCGTACAAAAGCAAATCTCAGCTTACAAGAATATCACAAGTCTATTGCAAAAAGGAAACGACTTCTTAGCAAGCATGGGCGGTCTGATCTACGCAGACGAAAAGAATGTTTTGAAAGCAGACGGAATCGTCCAAGATGAATTTGATAGCTTCATCAGTCGAGGGTTGAGATTTTTCAACGATCTGAACGACATTCGCAAAGAAAACAACATTTTGGAAGGAGAATTTGAATGACAAATGAAATTGCAAAAATCAACAATGATTTAACTACAGAAGATGTGATGATCCACGCGTTGCAGGAACTAAAAAAGCTGAAAGAAGGACAGTCCGTCTTATCAGCCGATGTAGATTATTTGAAAAATGAACAGCCAGTCAATCCGTCAGTTTGTTTAGCACTTGAAAAAATGCGAAAGCAAAAAGTGGTCGAATTGCTGGGCGGTAAAGATAGCCAAGCATACAAAGATCGAAAATTTGCACAATCGGTATTCTCACAGGCTGCCAAAGACTTCAAGGAATACTTCCGAATCCCACGATATGACTTGCTGAAACGTAAAGACGAAGAACAAGCATTTGACTATTGGGGAAGCTGGGAGCCATCAGCCAACACTAAATTGGAAATCAAAAACCGCAATGGCCAAATGAGTTTGGTTGGTTGAAATGGTGTGGCGTAGAGTAAATAGAAAGGAGAATAATGGCAGAAAGAAGGATGTTATCAAAAAAGATTTTTCAAAGTCGGCAATTCTTGATGATGCCTTTTGAGGCGCAAGCACTCTATACACACTTGATCTTATCAAGCGATGATGATGGAGTTGTAGAGGCTTTCCCAATTGTCCGAATGATCGGGGCAAAAGAGGATTCACTAGGTTTGCTAGTAGTTAAGAAATTCATCTTACCACTTAATGATGACATGGTGTATTTCATTACAGACTTTGAAGAACAAAATAAAATACGTGCTGATCGTGTACAACCGTCACGCTATCGTGATTTGCTACTAGAAAAAACCAACTTAATAGTAGATGGTAAACGAGTTGCAAAGCCTAAAAAAATCAGTGACGGACAAGTGACAGACAAGTGTCTGACAAGTGACGGACAAGTGACAGACAAGTGTCTGACAAGTGACGGACAAGTGACGGGCAAGTGTCCGCATAGTATAGGTAAGGATAGTATAGGAGAGTATAGTATAGATCAGTATAGTCTAGTAGAGTCAAGGTCAGTAGATAATGACGATGACGCTGGTCATAAATCTTTATCAAAGATTATCAAAGATAGCAACATCAAAATCAATGAGCGTCACACTCAAATGTTAATGGACTATATCGCATTAGATCACTTTACAATTCCTATGATCCAGTACGCTGTAGAAAAAACTGAAGACGCAGGATCTACCAGTTTTAACTATCTTGACAAGATCTTGAAGTCTTGGAAAGAAAAAGGATATACAACACTGGAAGAAGTCAAAAAGTCAGATCGTATCTTTGAAGAAAAGAAAAAAGATCAGAACAATCGGCCAAAAGATTTCAAATCTGGCAAGTATGCACTGCTTGGAACTGATATAAGCGTCCATGAAATTGATCCAGAATTAGGTTTCTAGGAGGTGACAATATGGATTTACCACTTGTCTACCATATCAACGAGCAAGAGACTTGCTCAATACATTCGTGCTTTAAGTGGTCGTTAAATGATGATGTACCGCTACAGGACGAACGGAACAGAACCTTTTGCCCGGAGTGTCAAAGGGAAAAGATGGCGCGAGAAAAAGAGCAGAAAATAGGGCAGGCTCACAACGATACGATTTTAAGAAAGACTTATCAAGTCTTTGACAAAAACAGTATCATACCTCCAGAAATGAAGAACGCAACTTTCAAAACTTTTACGGTATCGAATGGAACAGATCAAAAAGCTAAGAACTACGCTTTGAGACTGGTACATCATTATTTGCAAGATGGCCGTGGGAACGCTCTTATTATGGGAGAGGCTGGGCGAGGTAAAACACACCTCGCACTAGCAATCGCAGAAAAGCTAAACGCAGATTTCAAAGCGAATAAAATCCCTAAAAGTATCTTGTTTATCAATGTGCCAACGCTATTTCAGAAGATCCAAGGTGGATTCGATAAGAAAGGGGCGATGTCGACTAATGACTGGCTGGATCTACTGACTAATGTTGACTTTCTAATTCTTGATGATTTAGGGAAGGGAGATCGTGGACAGTGGAAGCAAGACTTTCTCTACACGCTTTTAGATCATCGTGATAAAACCATTATCACAACCAACATGGGAGGAAAAGCGATGAAGGAAGCATACGATGATGGGCTAAGAAGCCGAATTACAAAAGGCGGACAGGATCTTTACTTTAAGTATCCAAGCGATGCAGAAGACAGGAGGAAATTGCCGTTTTGATTGACAAAATGATTGTGGGCTTTGAAGCTACTTGCTACGAGCTTTCAGATGAAATTAAAGCAAAGTTACTAGCTAGTGATCCAGATGTTGCACATGGCAAGATCATGGATCTGTACGCTTGTCGTCTAGCTGGAAAAATATAAAAAAGGCCCTTTGGGAAGGAAGCCCAAAAGACCAATAGATAAAACTTTTATAAGGGAATTATAGCATGAAAACTACAAGAACGCAATGGCGACCGCTAGTTGTGAATATCATGGCAGACGGAAGCCAATTAGATGATTTGACAGGGTACACGATACCCATAGATAGCGGTTATTATCACGCTATCAGAAAAATAAATAAGGAGATTTATAAATGTTAAATGATATTTTAGGATGCATGACAATTGGGGGAACATTCTTTGTGGCTGGCTTCATCGGTGCGGTTTGGGATTTTAAACGGGCACAACGGAAGAAAGCTCGTGAGCAAAAAATCAAATCGCTAACAGATGCACTAGATGAGGGAGTGGAAGAAGTCAAAACGGAAGGAGTAAACGAATATTTAGCTTTCCTTGCAGAAGCACGGAAACACTCTCACTCTGATAATGATTGGAGCATGGAAAATGTTCTTTAAAAAATCAAAACGGATAAAAGAGCTTGAAGCCTTATTAAAAATCTATGAAAGAAGGGACATCGAACACACGAATGTGTTGAGGGTGTTACTAAATGGACGAAAACGAAGAAATTGACTACAATGATCCAGTTATCTCAGTAGAGCAAGCAAACAAGTATCTCAAAGAGATTGCTAGTATCGCAGAAGCTAAGGGAAAAGAAGATGGTTCAATTGCTAAATGGTTCTTACAACATTTAAATGTTGCGAACTACAAGCAAATTAAACAATCACAAGTAGAACAAGCAGAAATGCTTTTAGGAAAATTGAAAGGAAACTGATAGATGTATGACACTACCGCAGAAGAGTGGAGGGATATCGTGGGGTATGAGGGCCTGTATAAAATATCAAGCCATGGAAGAGTGAAAAGTTATCATGCAAGATATAAAAAACCTAGAATACTAAAAACATCTATGACGACGACTGGCTATAGAAAAGTAGAGCTTGCAAAGAACAAAATAAAGAAGTCTCTAAAAGTACATAGGCTAGTGGCAGAAGCCTTTATCCCAAACAAAGAAAATAAGCCGTATGTAAATCATTTGGATAGCAACCCTTTAAATAACAATGTCGAAAATTTGGAATGGTGCACACAAAAAGAAAATATGGTTCATTCGTCTATTTATGGAAATCACAAAAGTTTTGCATGGAAAAATAAAGAACAAGTTATTTCTGAATATATTTCGGGCAAATCCATTAAATATCTTGCTAAAAAATATAGTGGGACTAACTGCACAACAATCATCGAAGTTCTAAAAAGAGAAAAAATAAAAAGAAGAACATATACAGAACAACGAATGAAATATAAATATTCTAGAAAAGAGATGGTATCTATGTTTGAAAATGGATTAAGGAATGTAGATATTTCAAGAATTTTAGGGATACCAACAGCATTGGTATGCACATACAAATACAAATGGAAAAAAGGAGAAAAATTATGCTGAACTCTATCTGCCTTGTTGGAAGGCTCACAAAAAACGCAGAACTAAAATATGTAAATGACAGTATGGCAGTTGCCACTTTCACACTCGCAGTCAATCGCAATTTCAAAGGCCAAAATGGAGAGCGTGAAGCTGATTTTATCAACTGTGTGATCTGGCGACAGCAAGCAGAAAATCTAGCGAATTGGGCCAAGAAAGGGGCTTTGATTGGTATCACGGGACGTATTCAGACACGAAGCTATGAGAACCAGCAAGGTCAAAGGGTATATGTGACTGAGGTCGCAGCAGATAACTTCCAACTTTTAGAAAGTCGGAGAGATCGTGAAGCTGGACAATCACAAGGGTATAACCAACCTGATTTTGGACACAACGAACCGATGCAAGGTAATCCGATGGACATCTCAAATGATGATTTACCATTCTAAGCCTATGACATGGATTGAAGAACACTTTTCGAGAGAGTACCCAGAAATCAAGTCTATACAAGATATATGGGACAAGGACGATCTGGGTGGATACCAGACACAGCGGTATTCACGGGAATTAAATAAAGTGATTATCACTAATGACTTGACCGCTATCAGTAAGGATTTGAGATCAATCGGACTTACTCTTTCAGATTTTAAACAGCAACTAACTTTATTTTAAAAAAAGGAGAAACAAAATGAAACAACAAAATGAATTTTACGCAATCGCACAAAATGGAACAAACAGATTTTTGGCAGAATATAAAAATAATAAGAATTCACTAACATTTAGTGCTTATTTTACTGATGATGTACGTGATGCCTTGATTTTCGAAAAAGGAGATGATGAAACTAACGAATCCATGAGAAATCTAGCTAAGGAAGTAGGTGGTCGCTTGGTTAAAATTAAAGCTGAGTATGAGATCACGGAAGAAGATGGATCAGAGTTACATGAACCAGATGAAAGTATTGAAAAGTGCAATCACGATGCCCTTAATATCTTATTTAAAAAAATGTTAGGTCTTTCAGATGATTAATTTAACAATACCTATTGAACCAAAACCTCAGACCCGCCCAAAATTTGGTCGAGGTGGGGCATACGAAGACCCGAAGATGAAAGCATGGCGCAGATCAGCTACATATCTCATTAAAAGTCTATACAAGGGCGAGAAGATGCAAGGTTATCTCAAGACAGAAGTCACGTTTTATATAAAAGCCTCTCAAGTCGTATCAAAGAAACCCACACCAAAAGCTAAAGCGAAAACGTGGGAGCGATACGAACGATTTTTAAACGAGCAAATCTATTGTGCCAAGAAGCCAGATTTAGACAATCTGGAAAAGGCAATATATGACAGCATTTCAGATGCTAATTGTATTTGGTGGGACGATAACCAAGTTGTAGAACATACAACGAGAAAGGTCTATTCACCAAATCCACGAATTGAAATAAAAATTAAAAAAATTTAGGAGATAACAACCATGAACAAAAAATTAGTTTTAGCAACAGTCGCAACAGTCGCAACAATCGCAGCAGTCGCAACAGCGCAAGGAGTGAAAGCAGATGAAACCAACGTACAAGCAACAACTGCAACAGGAAATGGAACAAGCACAGTTGCAGCTCCAGCAGTTGGAAAAACTGGAGCAGAAAAAAATGAAACAACGGAGACTGCTAAACAACCAGTTACTGAAAATTCAAATGCAGAAACAGGAAGCACAAGCAACGATTCAAACCAATCGGGAAATGCTGCACAGTTTAGCAAGCATGACAATATCATTCAAGTAACAAATCCAAATGTGACAGTGGAACAACCAGAAGGCAATGGACGGTACACCCCATTTAAGGTTAAGTACGAAGATATTAAGATCCCAGATGAAATTGAAGTGAACGAAGGTGACAAGGTTACTTTTGATTTACCTCAAGAAGTAAAATTTCAGACCTCCTATGAATTTGATGTGCATAATCCCGAAAAGGCTGTTGTTGGTAAAGCTACAGCAGATGCAACAACTAACAAGGTGACAACTGTATTCAATGACTATTTTAAAAATCACCCTCTTAATAAGAGCATGAGCCTAGAGCTGGATGCAAGTTGGACTGACAAGGTTGAAGCAGGTAAGCCAGTAACTGCTAACTTTAACGGTACAGTTGTGACTGCTAACGTTGGTTCAGAAGGAGTCATTGGTAAAGATGAATTGGTCACTAAATGGGGTGAACAAGACAAAGCCGATCCTACAGTGATCAATTGGACGTCACGGGTTAACTATGCGAAACGTGTGTTAAACTACGTGACCATCATTGACGAGATGAGCGAGAACCAAAAGCTAGTTGATAACTACTTTGAAGTGAAGAACATTGAAAGTTTGGATCCATGGATTGACAAGGGATCTGCTATGGACTTGGTTAAGTCAATCAGCAAATCAGATCATGGTTTTGAGATCAAAATGGATCGTTTGGATCACATGATTTACTTATACTACAAAACTAAACTTGTAAATGCTGTAAAAGATTCAACTAATCCAACCAACAAGATTGAGCTTAAAGCCGAAGATGCTAGTTCTGTTGCATACCAAAAGATTCAGCTTGTAGGTGGTCGTGGTGATGCTCAAGGTGAGAATAAACCTGTTTGGGAAATTCCTAATGACGCTCCAAAATATGGCAAACCATCTATCAACATTAATGATATTCCATTAATGCCACCAGCACCAATCCTTGATAAGCCTTATCTTCCAATCGAAGATATTCCACTCTTACCACCAGCTCCTATCTTGTACAAACAAGAGCTTGTGATCGATATTCCAGATCCTAAACGTGACGAACCAAAACCACAACCTAAGACAGATAAACCGAGCGTTCCTTCTGAAATCAATTCTAAGCCGTCTAAAACGACCGTAGAGCCACGGAAAGAACAAGTGAATGTTATTTATCAAGCAACACAAACAAACGCTCACACGCTCCCTAATACGGGATCAGAAAGTGGTCTAATCTTGTCATTCGCTGGTATGTTCTTACTTGGTGGTATGGCACGGATCGCATTAAAGCGTGAAAACTAATGGCGAAGATTGTCACAGAGTTCTTTAGACGGTACGACAAGCTCATGCAAGAGCAAGGCCCTGCTAGTACATTCTGGAAGAAGGCCGATTGTGAGAAAGTATCTGGTTATTTCTGCAAAGCAAAACGTGAGAGACGGATGCCACCACCAACTCAACTCAAAAAATTAGAAGGCTATCTTGACAATCAATTCTTGCTTGAATGTATGCAGTTCTATAGCGACTACTATCCAGAGTGTATGACGATCAAGATGGACATGGCACTTGATGAATTTGTTTTGAAATATCGTAACAAAGGGCGAAGAAAAGAGCGTGAAGTGGCCTCTCAGCTATATCTTGAGAAGGCTTTGAGGATGGGCCTCTAATTAAGGCTGGCAGATTGTAAAAGGTCTGTCAGTCATAACCTCACAGACTATAATATTTTATACACTGATAAGAAGCTATGTGAGGGGCTTCAAAATAAGTTGTGATAAAGCTACTGGTGGTTTATCACGACTAACCTTGTATATCAAAACTATAACGAATTTTAGAAATGAGGAAGCCTTCTTTACTACTATTATCATACGAGTAAGTCTGATATACGCTTGCGACTGGTCAATATAATTAAAAGTTATTTAATGACGATAATTCGCAGCAATGCTATTGACCCATTGCGTCCTATGCTGGGCGAGGCTTGGAAACCTCAGAGGGTTCAATTCCCTCTATGGGATTAGGGCTGGAAATTTTCTTCCTTATTTTCAAAATCTCCTTATATTTTTTAAAAATTGCGTTTTATTTCATACTATCGACCAGCCCCGATAGTTGCCCGATCACAGACTCCGAAGTGGTGCAATACCACTTATCGGGCATTGCTCACTATAATTTAAGAAAGGTAGTCTTCTCTTTTTCGAAATATAAGAGGGCATGAGCAACCCTCTACATTTTGAGAAAGATGAATCAGACATGGAAATTGAATTAATTAAGCGATCAATTAGATTAGATCGAGAGCGTTTGGCAGATACCAGCAGTAATTTGCTCATACAGAAGAATATCGGTAGAACGGCAGTTATGGGCCGTGAGCGTGCGATTAAAGAAAGGATCAAGGAGAAAATGAAAAAGCTAGAAAATGAATTGGTAACGTTAACCAAGAAATGGTTTACAGACCGTGACCTTGAACACAGTGGACGATTGGACAAGCAATCATTAAAACTAAGTGAGGAATTTGGTGAGCTATGTGCTGGATACCTCAAGCAAAATGAGAAGTTGACTAAAGACAGTATTGGTGATTTCGCAGTTGTTATTGTAGGATTGGCTCTTTTGATTGACGTGGATGTACATAGTATCTTTGAGCAAGCAGATGGTATCATGCGCAAAGAAGTGATGGAAAGTTTTAAATTGCTAAATGCGAACATTTCAGAATTCCAATTGTCACAGAATTTGGCAAGCAAAGAAATGTGTCAGCATAATCTGGTGCATGCGGTTGCTTACTTAAAATCTATTAGTAAGACACTCAACTACGACTTTGTGGAATGCTTCGATCTGGCATATAACGAAATCAAAGGCCGAAAAGGTAAATGGATTGACGGAACGTTTGTTAAAGAGGAGGATTTGAAGAATGAATAAGCGAGAGTTAATAAAAGAATATGAGGGTGCTCGTTTTGCTATGGTTACAGTCAATTCAGTTTTGGAAGATCTGAAACAACTAGACGAACCGCAGAAGCCAGTCGTCCCGCAGTTTGTGGCGGATTGGATTAAGTATTGCAAAAATACATTGTTATCACTTACTCGTGCTCTAATGGTTAATGAAATAGATTTCTACAACTATGCAAACCAAGAAGACCATTCAAGACTAATAACTTTTTTAGAGTCTGAAATTAACCAAAGAATATTCGCCCGCGCTTGGCTTGACGGCTACACAGTTGAGAAAGAAAAGCGGTATTTAGTGAAGATGAAAGGTGTTACAGACCAAACAAGAACATTAAAACGCAATATTGATTTTGAAACGTGGTATTTTGGCAATCCTAATAACTATGAAGATGTAAATGCGCACCACACCCGCAAAGAATTAGAAGAAGCTGGCTTTGGATGGGTGTTTGATTGTGAGGGTATTGAAGTAAAGGAAGTGGAATGATGGAATGGAATAAGTTAACAACAAGAAATATTGCTGAAGATGAAAAGGAATATTTTCATGATGGTATTGAATTTATTTGGGAAGGCAAAACTCCAAATATTGATGAAGAAGTCCTTGTCT